>Ga0206916_1021_pt2 | contig 38835 bp, 43 predicted proteins | sample Alteio_BWOrgHeat_71_FD_152957 | JGI IMG/M metagenome (GOLD analysis project Ga0206916, IMG submission 152957) | Enriched cells from forest soil in Barre Woods Harvard Forest LTER site, Petersham, Massachusetts, United States -... | ecosystem: Environmental > Terrestrial > Soil > Temperate forest >... | reverse complement strand
GTCTGGGGGCGAAGATCTTCGCACGGGTGAACGGCTACCTGGAGAGCCGCATTGTGACGAACCTGTGTCTTGACCAGCTTCGCCGCCGCAAGAGCCGCCGCGAAGATCCGTCCACCGCGCTCGATTCCTCTGGCGACGAGATGGACCTGCTGGCCAATATTTCCGACGACCGGGCGATGGCGAACCCGGCCCGCGAGCTGGAACGCAAGGTGATGAGCGAGGCGATCAACGAAGCGCTGAACCACCTGACGCCCCGCGAACGCATGGTGTTCGAGGACTATATGTCGCGCTCGTGGGGACTCTGGTAAAGCAGTGAGTAGAGGGTAGAGGGTAGAGCGTAGAGAAAGCAGATTGAGTTGTCGGGCCAAGTAGAAGTACCGCAGTAAAAGCAGTGGGCATAGACCCGCGCATGTAGTGGCAACATTTTTAGAGGCTGGTTGAGGTAAAGCAACATGATTTGCGAAAACGCACAACAAAACATGATCCTGGCGCAGTACGGAGAACTGCCCGACGAATTGCAATTTCCGCTGGAGCAGCACATCGCCGGTTGTGAAGATTGCCGGCGGGAGTGGAAGGCACTGCAAGCCCTTGATGAAGAACTGGCGCTGGCGCCGGTGATGGAGCCTTCGCCGAACCTGCTGGCCGCCTCGCGCATGCAGCTCGACGAAATGCTGGATGCGATCCCTCCACGCTCGTTTGGGGCGCGCGTCAGGGCCAACTTCCTTCGCTGGATGGGGACAATGCAAGGCGCGCCCGCGCTGACCACGCTGCTGCTTGGGCTGGGCTTTCTGGGCGGAAACTTCGTGACGCGCTACCAGGTGGCGACCGCGCCCAAGCTGCCCGCGCCGGTCATCATGTCGAACAACAGCACGGGAGCGATTGCCAGTGTTTCGGGCATCGTGCAGACCCCGAACTCGGACATCGTGCAGGTGAACTACAACCGCATGGTGCCGGAAACGATACAGGGATCGCTGGACGATCCGCAGATTCGGCAACTGCTGCTGCTCGGAACCAAGCTCGCGACCACCAATAACGTCCATGCAGATTCCGTTGCCATGCTGGCGAGTTATTGCCTGGCAGGCCATCCCTGCGATGGAGCGTCGGCCGACGGATCGACCCGCGGAGACATCCGCACCCAGTTGCTGCAGACGCTGCGCTACGACAAAAGCCCGACCGTGCGCATGAAGGCGCTGGAAGGTTTGCAGCCGTATGTGAGCCAGGACCGCAATGTGCGTGATGCCGTTCTGGTCTCGCTGATGCAGGACCCGAGCGAGAGTGTGCGCAGCCGCGCCATCTCCGTTCTGGAACCGGTGCAGGCAGACTCCAGCGTGCGGCAGGTGCTGCGCACGGTGTCGGCGCAGGATGTGAACCCGGCGATCCGGACGGCATCGTTCCAGGCGCTGCAGGGCGTGGCGGATCTTCAGTAGCGAAAGATTTCCTCAAGATTGATTTTTGGTAAGACGATGAAGATGATGGATTTAGCTTCCAGCAAGGCCAGACGGGCAACAGTTCCGGTGGGCGGAGCGCGCTCCGAAGCAATATGGACCGCGATGGTGCTGTGCGGCTTCGCTTTCGCGGCCATCGCGCCGCCGGCCCATGGCGCAGCGGCTGCGATGGCCCATGCGAGCTCGAAGGAACATTCGCGCGGCTACCTTGGCATTGAGTGTCGCGATACATCCGACGAGCGGGCGGTCGAACTGCACCTGCAAGGCGCTCATGGGGCCGAAATCATCATGGTCGATCACGACGGACCGGCGGGCAAAGCGGGATTGCAACCCCACGACGTCGTGCTCCAAGTGGATGGACAGAACATCAATAGCGCGGAAGAGCTGACGAAGCGTATCCACAATTCGGCGCCGGGCAAGGTGTTCAGCATGACCATCATGCGGCTGGGACGCCCGATGAACCTGACCGCGAAGCTCGCCGACCAGAAGGAACTCGAACGCAATGCCTGGCAGCAGCACCTGAATGTTCCCGAACCGAAACCGGACGACGATGGCGTGGAGAACATCCTGGTGCAGCGGTATTCGGTTGAGACCACGCCACCGCCGCATACGGAGTCGCTGGGGCGCGGCATTATCGGTACCGTGCTGCGCACCGGGCCGTATACGGGTGCGTCGCTTGAGTCGATACCGCCGCAATTGGCGAGCTTTCTGGGAGCGCCGGCGAAGAATAGCTTGCTGGTCAATGGCGTCGACCCAAACAGTCCCGCGGCATTTGCCGGTCTCAAGGCAGGCGACATGGTGTTGAAGGTGGACGCGACTCCCGTGGCCACGCCTTCCGACTGGACCAAGCGCATGAGGGCCAGTAGTGGAAGGGCGGTGACACTGACCATCATGCGAGATAAACATGAACAAAGCCTCACAATGCAGCCGGATTTGAAGCGCCACTCGATGTTGGAGTGGCCTAATCCTTTTTAGGGCCGGTTGTTGGTAGCAGGGTGAGTCATTGGTTCGTTTCACTACTCCAGCCCAGGTTCGTTCAGCAACAAACAGTAGACAAAGGAAAACGCTACGGACGCCACGGACGCAAAGTTTTCGCCACGGGATCCGTGGCGTATCCGTTGCGTCCGTGGCGCTCATTGCGTTTTCTTTTGTTTTTCCCGGGTGAAGGCTCGTGGGATTGATTGGAGCAGCAAACCTCCGACTTCAGGAGACTAGTCAAAGCTGACGCCGAGAACGGTGCTGGGTTTTTGGTACAGAACTGCGGGTTGCGCCTCTTCGTCTACAGACATCAGTGGTGCGGCAAGAATCATCAAACCACCGATAATTGCGATCGGCACCGCGCCAATAATTGCGATTGCCGAAACCGCACCGAGGAAGCAAGCTCCCGTGATGACCCCGCCACCAAGGGCGAGCATGACGACAAAATTCCATAAGTAAAAATGGGAAACACCAGGTTCGATGATCGTGTCCAGATCGGCTTTGTGATAAATCACCGGCTGGTCGTGGAATGGCTGGCGGCAGCGAATTTCGTCGGCGGTCGCTGAATCTAAATGGCAGGTTCGTTTCACCTTGGGATCCTTGGATGTGACGAGGATGAGTTTGTGTCCGGGTTTCATATACAGGAGAGCTGACTCCGGGGGTTGAGAAGTGAAAGGAAGAATCTTCCGTTCCGCAGCTGGGGTTGAAGTTTGTGCATTTGCTTGATGCATAGCGTTGGCGGCTACGAAGAGAATTGTGGCGAAGACTTTGAGTTGAAGAGAAGAGCAATGCATGGCGACCTCGTGGGTTTGTGTAGGAACGAAGGATCATGACGTGAGAGAGCGGAAGGCTAAGAAGCCTTTACGCAGTGCGCCGAATCCCCAGCTTGGTTAGTGGAGTTTCACAGTGAGCGTTGTGCCGGACTGCTGGTAAATCAGCGTGTCATGTGCAGGGCCGGGTTCGTCGTCCCAAGTGAAGGCGAGTCCAGACGAGAGAACGATGGCGCCCCCGATGAGAGCAACTGGAATAGCCAATGGGATGGCCACGGAAGCAAGAAAGCATGCACCCGTGATGATGCCTGCGCCGGTTCCGAAAAAACCCGCGAAAACAAACCACTTCCAATCTCGTTCGGCGGGACGAACAAGTGCTTCAATGTCCTGCGCGTTGTAGATGGTTGAGCCCGAATGGTGTGAGCATACGAGCCGATCGAGCGAGATTTCCTGAACCTTGCATGTATGACGGACAGTGGGCTGCTTCACAGTGACAACGACGATCTTGTCGCCAGCTATCGGCATGGATGCGGGCGTTAGCAGTACGCTGTCATGCTTTTGTGGTGTCTGTGGATCAACCATCTGGGCGCGAGCCGCGCTTGCCGCATTCGCGGCGAAGAAAAGAATGGCGGCGATAGTTTTGAGCTGTAAAGAAGAGCAGTTCATAGTGTCCTCATGGATTGTTTGGGGGAGCTAAAGGTGACGGCTGTCGGCTGGGAATCTCGGGGAGGGGAGCGGAATGTGCAGCGCGGATGGAGGCAGCGGGATTGGGCTGAAGGTCGAGTCTGCGAGTACACCCAGACCACCGCCCGCGATGGGTGCGAGGACGCCGCCGGCGATGCCATCACGAATAACGACGTGGCTGGCGGCAGCCCACCGAGCGTCCTGCCAAGTCCTACGCCGAAGAACAGAGCAACAGGGTCAGCATCGGAGTGCGTGTCGTTCGGCGAAGCTTGCTGCGTGACCGATGCGACGGAAGCGATGGGAAAGACAACGCGACGCGGGCCTACGGCTGGGACGAAGATGTCGCAGGCGAGTGTGGTGTTGTCGATCCAGGCGAGCGTGCAGGGTTGCAGGATGCGCGAGTCAACCTGACGGACGAGCAACTGCGATCCCGGAGGAAGGCTGGCGATTGCGCGCCACTGGTGGCTGGGAATCTGCGGCGTCTGCTGCGCGCCGGCGAGCAGCGACAATAGCGTGAGGAAGGCCAGGATGAGAAGGAAGCGGCGGACCATGTGCGGCTCCTGCGAATATTCCGAAGGTTTGCGGCGAGATAGCCGCAGAGCCACCTTAGGCTGAGCGCACAAGACGAAAGCGCCGCATTGAGACACTTTCGTGAGTGTCCCAATGCGGCGCTTTGATTCTTCGCTGAATTACTTCTTAATTGCTGCGGGCTTGCCTTCCTGCACGTAATTCTTGTTCCACGAAGGAATCTCGACGACATAGGCGCCGGGCTTTTCGATGACGGCCTGACAGCCGAGGCGGGAGTTGAGCTGCAGCCCCGGCGCAGTGTCCATGCGATCCAGCTCGAGGTCTTCCGCTTCCGACAGGCCTGAAGCGCCGGCCTTGATGTGGACGTGGCAGGTGGTGCAGGCGCAGACGCCGCCGCAGGCGTGGTCGAGGAAGATGTCGTAGTTCTCTGCGACGTCGAGGATGCTCATCGGTTGTCCGTGACCGTCGTACGGCAGGGTGTCGAAGAGGAATTCGACGGTCTTGCCCTCGGGCTCGAAGGTGACGCGAACCATGTTTTCAGCCGGTGGCTGGGAGAGGTCGACGTTGGGAAGCGGGTTGGAATGATCGGACATAGTCTATGTTGAGTTTATCGCGTTATCGCGGTTGTCGGCACAAGGGCTTTGTCGTACCTTTGACCCAGAACGTGCAGAATGGGCCTCGTTGAGAGCAAGCCGGAGGTTTGGTTGGTGGCGCAGCGGCGCAGTTTTTTGGGGAAGCTGATTGTCGTGGGTGTCATCGCCTTTGCCGGGATGCAGGCGATTCGGCCGTCGCTGGGCACTCCGACGGGGCCGCAGAAGGCGATGGATGTGCCTCCGCATGTGCAGGAGATTCTGGAACGCCGCTGTTATGCGTGCCACTCCGATGAGCCGCGGCTGGTGTGGTTCGACCAGGTCGTTCCGGCGTATTGGCTGGTGGCGAAGGATGTGAAGGACGCACGGGCGCATCTCAACTTCTCCGAGCTTGGCACGAAACCGGCGGGAGTGCAGCGGGCGGAGCTGTTTGAGGCCGTAAACCAGATTCAGTTTGGAACGATGCCGCTGCCGCGCTATTTGGCGGCGCATCGCGACGCGGGTGTTACGGCGGAGGAGTTAGCCGACCTGAAGGCGTATCTGGCTCCGTTTGCTGCCGCCGGGTCTACGGTGGAGGGCGGAGATGTGGTGGCTGCACCGGTTGCTGGAATGAATGCGGGACCGGCGAAGGCGGCGAGTCTGTCGCTCAATGGTGTGCCGTTCTTTCCCGACTACAAGGAGTGGGAGCTGATGAGCACAACCGACCGCGGCGACAACAAGACGCTGCGGATGATCTCGGGAAACGATATCGCGGTGAAGGCGGTTGCGGAACGGAAGGTTAGCCCATGGCCGGATGGAAGCGTGTTCGCGAAGATCACTGTGGCTGCGACTGACGATGGCGCGGGGCACATCTCTGCGGGGAAGTTTGTGCAGGTGGAGTTCATGGTGAAGGACGCAAAGAAGTATGAGGCGACCAAAGGCTGGGGCTACGCGCGCTATAAGGGCGATGAGTTGAAACCGTATGGCGCGGACGCGCACTTCGACCGCGAGTGCGTGGGCTGTCATGAGCCGATGCGGGACAACGATTACGTCTATACGGCTCCGATTCCAAAGGAAGGTGTGCGATGAAGGCTTTTCTTTTGGCTGCGGTTTGTTTGCTGATGGTGGGTTGCAAGTCGGCGAAGGTGCCGACGGCGGAAGATTTGTTCAACGACGAGGCAAAGGTCGGGCGCGTGTCGCCGGCGGATTATGGGTGGGTGCCGTTGACGGTTAGTGTGGATCGCCGGGCGGGAACCACTTCAACGTTGTTTGGAAATCCGGAGGCCGTGAAGGATGTCAGGAATGGCCAGCAGTACGAGGAGAATGCGGCGCTGAAGCTGGTGACATGGCGGCAACGGGAAGATCCCCACTGGTTTGGGGGACGGATTCCAGGAGAAGTGCTGTCGGAAGAGGTGGTGTGGTACGGTTATGGCGGCCGAGGCTATTCGCGGCTCGTCGGAAATCCACTGGTAGAGGTAAGCCGGGATGATCCGGCCAGAGCGGATGCGATTGCAGCGATGAAGGCGGCGCGACTGCCATGAAATATAACCGCTCTGTACCGCCGTGTCCGGTAATTCCCGTGCTGCGTTATCCCGACCCGAGCGTCGCAGCGGCGTGGCTCGAAAAGGTGTTTGGCTTTACGGTGAGGCTCCGGATCGCCAACCACCGCATCCAGATGCGCGCGGGCGATGGATGCTTCACGATCGCGGAAGGCGATGTGACACCCAACGGATCGGGTACGGTGCAAGTTCGAGTGGAAGATGCGCGGGCGCACTGCGAACGTGCGCGGGCGGCGGGCGCGAAAATTGTGTCGGAGCCGGTCGAGCACGTGTACGGCGAGCGCCAGTACAACGCTGAGGATTTCTTTGGCCACCGGTGGGATTTTACGGAGACGGTCGCGGATGTTGAGCCGGAGAGTTGGGGTGGCGTGTCGGTCGATTTGTAGACCGAGGTAGTTGTCATCTCGACCGGACCCTGAGGGAGCGAAGCGAGTCGAAGGGCTAGTGGAGAGATCGCGGCATTCTTCTGTCCAGGCGAGAATACATAGCCACAGCCAGGTAATGCTGCGATCTCTCCACTGCGTCTTCGCAAAAGCGCGAAGACTCCGGTCGAGATGACAACGGTTAAAGCAAACAGCCTTTGCATTGCGAACGCGAATTCGATAGCTTGGTGCCACTGCAAAAATCTCAGAAGACCGCGCACAGCATGCTGTGTCGATGAAAGCGAGACTTATCTATGCATCTGCTCCGATGGAAACTGACTGCGGCCGCGTGCGCCGCTGTGCTGCTGATCTCCTCTGCTCCTGCGCAGGGGCAGGGCGGCGACAAAGTCGATCTGGCTACGCTGACACAGCTTAAGCACGAAGCGTTTCAGCACTCGCAGGTGATGGAAAACCTCTACTACATGTCGGAGGTCTACGGTCCGCGCGTCAACAACAGCCGCAACCACCGCGCGGCGGCGGAGTGGGCCATGCAGCAGATGAAGGCCTGGGGATTGCAGAATGTCCACCTCGAGAAGTGGGGACCGTTCGGTTACGGGTGGCAGATCAAGAAGTATTACGGCGCGCTGGAGACACCGGCCTACGCTTCGCTCATCGGTTTCCCGCTGGCGTGGACGCCGGGGACCAACGGCCCGGTGACGGCGGATGCCGTGCTCGCTCCTCTGCACTCTGAGGAGGGCTTCGCGAAGTATCGGGGCAAGCTGAAGGGCAAGATCGTGCTGATCTTCGATCCGCGCGAGCTGGCGATGCATACCGAAGCGGAAGCGCATCGCCTGACGGATGCGGAGATTGAAGAGCGTACCAAGACCCCCGATCCCTCCCGCACCGGATTTGGCGGCGCCCGGCCCGGCGTTGCCGCACCGCGTCCCGGAGAGTTCACGCCGGCGACGCTTTCGACCGCGGCGCCCACTGGCCGCATTCTGCGTAACAAGGTGAATGCCTTTCTGAAGGAAGAAGGTGTCCTTGTTGCTTTGACGCCGGGATACAACGGCGATGGAGGCACGATCTTTGCGTCGTACGGTGGATCGCAGGATCCCAAAGACCCGGTCGGCCCGCCCATGGCGGCGATTACGCCGGAGCAGTACAACCGCATCTGCCGCCTGCTGCAGCACGGCAACACACCGAAGCTGACCTTCGACATCGAGACCGAGTATCAAAAGGACGACCTGATGGGCTTCAACGTGATCGGAGAAATTCCGGGTACGACGAAGGCGGATGAGGTTGTCATGGTCGGCGGTCACTTTGATAGCTGGCAGGGTGGAACGGGCGCGACCGACAACGGCACCGGTTCCTCGGTGGCGATGGAGGCGGTGCGGATTCTGGCTGCGTCGCACAAGCCTATGGCGCGCACGGTGCGCGTGGCGTTGTGGGGCGGCGAGGAAGAAGGGCTGTATGGCTCGCTGGCCTATGTGCAGCAGCACTTCGCGCCGCGCGACACCATGAAGAAAACTCCGGAGTACGACAAGCTGGATGTGTACTTCAACGACGACTCCGGCTCGGGTAAGTTCCGCGGCGTATCGGCGCTGGGCAATGCGGAACTGGCGTCGATCTTCAACTCATGGATCGCGCCGGTGAAAGACCTCGGCATTGAGTCTGTGGTTGGCCTCACAGCCGGCCCGACCACCGAGCCCGGTGGGACGGATTCGACGAGCTTTTCGTGGATTGGCCTGGACGGCATTGGCTTTATGCAGGACGGTCTGGAGTATGGCTCGCGTACGCACCACTCCAACATGGATTTATACGACCGCGTGCAGAAGGGCGATGTGATGCAAGGGGCGTTGCTGGAGGCGTGGTTTGCGTATAACGCGGCGACGCGACAGGAGATGCTGCCTCGCATCGATACACCGGAGCCTCTGAAGAAGTAGGGAGCGAATGGGGTAAACCGTTGCGGGTATTGCAGGAATGACCTGACAAGCATATCGTTCCTTCACACTTGATCTCCTGAAGGAAAGCACACCATGCTCAGAAGGCCGGCCCTCATGCTTTGGAAGTTCGTGGGTTGGACCGCCGTTCTTTGTAGCTCATCCAGCCTGCTCTGCCAGCCTGCTTCTGTGAAGCCGGAGGATTCCGCCGCAGCAGAATCGACCTACGTCCCGCACATGACTTTCGATGTGGCTTCGATCCGTGAGTCTGGTGAGGGAAATTTCAGCTTCATCGACAATGTGCCGAAGAACAGCCTCTTTCATGGTGAACGCCTTTCTGCATGGGGGCTCATTCTGACCGCGTATGACGTGAAGATCGGTAGACTGCTCGAGAATGTGCCGCCGTGGGCTATGGAGATCCGTTTGGATGTGACGGCGAAATCTGACCCTTCGACGGATGAGGCCCTGGCGAAATTGAGTAAGACCGACTTCTATGCCGAGAAGCATCACATGCTCCAACTGCTGCTGGCAGACCGCTTCAAGCTAAAGATTCATTCTGAGACAAGGATGTCGACGACCTACGAACTGGTCACAACAAAACAGACGGTGAAACTGATGACACCGGTTACCGGTGATGTCGGCAAAACGGTGAGTACCTGCACCACCCGCTACTCCAGCAAAGGGCAGGAGGTTGACTCCAAAGGATGTCCTTTCTCGATTTTCCTAAGCGGTCTGCGGCAAACGTTAGGTACGACAGTCGTCGATCATACCGGTATGTCGGGCGCGTATGCGTATCATTTGATGTGGAACTCATCCACAAGACCGCCACAAGATGATGAAGAGCGCTATCCCCAACTTCTGGATGCCGTTCGCGAGCAGTTGGGTCTGGAGTTGAAAGAGACGAAGGGCCCTGTCACGTTTTGGGTGGTCGACCACATCGAGCGTCCCACACCGAACTAGTGTTAAGTCAGTAGTCCGTTTCACTACCTCAGGCCAAAGTCGCTCGGCAACAGAAAACAAGCAAAGGCGAACGCCAAGAGCGCAAAGGACGCGGAGGTTCGCCACGGGATCCGTGGCGTATCCTTTGCGTCCTTTGCGCCCTCCGCGTTCGCCTTTCTCTTACCCGAGCGAAAGCTCGCGGCCTCGATTCGCTCTAGTCTTCTGTAGACTCCATCGCCGTCTCGGGGTCCTGCTGGGCTTTCTCGATGATGTTCGATTCTTCGACTTCAGCTTTTGCAAAAGCGTGAGGAGCGCTGGTCGGCGCGTTGAGGCCGGCGTCGATGCCTTCGCTGGCCGCCTGCATCGTCTTGCCGCCAAGCGCGCCCGTCACGGCGGAGTCCATCATGATCTGAGCGAAGCGGGTGGTCTTCTTATCGAGGCGCTCGATGGCGTTGCGGATGATCTTGTAGTCGCCTCCGCGAATGCTGGCCTTGAGGTCGAGTGCGGCGGCCTTGATGTCTTCGTGCTCGACGCTGGTGAGTTGCTGCCACGCCGGGGATTTCTCGCCCTTTTCGACGGCGGTGAGAATGGTCTCGGCTTCGTTCTTTGCTTCGATCACCTGGCGCGCGGTGATGTCTTCTTCGGCGTTGTCGAAGGAAGCGAGAATCATGTTCTCCACCTGCTCGTCGGTGAGGCCGTAGGTCGGTTTCACTTCGACTTGCGCCTCTTGCCCTGAGCGTTGTTCGCGTGCGGAAACGTGCAGGATGCCGTTGGCATCGATCAGGAACTTGACCTCGATGCGGGGCAGGCCGGCAACCATCGGCGGAATATTCTTCAGGTCAAAACGCGCCAGCGACCGGCAGTCTTTGGCTAATTCGCGCTCGCCCTGCAGCACGTGAATGGCAACGTTGGTCTGACCGTCGACGCCGGTGGTGAAGTGTTCGGTCGCAGAGGCCGGGATGGTGGAGTTGCGCTGAATGATCTTGGCGACAACGCCGCCCAGGGCTTCTATCCCTAATGAAAGCGGCGTGACGTCGAGGAGCAGAAGGTCTTCGGTTGCAGTGTTGGCTTCGCCGGAGAGAATCTGCGCCTGCACCGCGGCCCCCAGTGCGACAACTTCGTCGGGGTTGAGTTCGGTATGCAGCTTCTTGCCGCGGGAGTCGAGGTCGAAGAGCTTGGTGACGAGCGAGCGGACGGCAGGGATGCGGGTTGAGCCGCCGACCATCACCACTTCGGCTATATCGGATGCCGAAAGTCCGGCGTCGCGCAGAGCCTGCTTAACAGGTTGTGCCGTGCGGTCGATGACCGGGGCGATAAGCTGCTCGAACTGTTCGCGAGTGATTTCGCGAAGGTACTGTTTGCCTTCAGGCAGCGCGAGCTGGAGGCGGGTCGAGCCGGCTTCGGAGAGCGCGATCTTCGCATCGATGACCGCTTTGCGGAGTTGCTGGATGACTTCCGGGTTGGATCGAATGTCGAGTCCGAGGTCGCCCTGGATGTCGTCGATGGCGACGGCGGTGAGCAGGTTGTCGATGTCGTCGCCGCCGAGGTGCGTATCGCCGCCTGTCGCGACAACTTCAAAGATGCCCTCATGCAGTTTGAGAATGGAGATGTCGAATGTGCCGCCCCCGAAGTCGTAGACAGCAATGACTCCGTCGCGCTTCTTGTCGAGGCCGTAGGCCAGTGCGGCCGCTGTCGGTTCGTTGACGAGACGGAGGACGTCGAGCCCGGCGATGCGTCCGGCATCCTTGGTGGCCTGTCGCTGTGCGTCGTTGAAGTAGGCCGGGACGGTGATGACGGCTTTCGTCACTTCGGCGCCGAAGAAGCGCTCGGCGTTTTTCTTGAGCTGGAGCAGGATGTACGCGGAGATTTCGGGCGGCGTGAGGGTGAGGCCGCCAACGTTAAGCTTGAGGACTTCGTTTGCCTGCAGGCCGTCGGCCAGTTTGAAAGGGAACAGCTTGAGCTCGGACTCGACGTCGGCGAGGTCGCGGCCCATCAGGCGCTTGACGGAGTAGACGGCGTTGGCGGAGTTGGTCAGCAGTACGTTGCGCGCCGCGTTACCGACAGAAAATCCCGCCTGGGTGTCCTGGTCGAAGGCGACGACCGAAGGCACGATGGGCGAGCCATCTTCGCCGGGGATCACGGCCGGCTGGCCGCCCTGCATGAAGGCGACGAGAGAGTTGGTAGTGCCAAGGTCGATACCCACGACGGGGCCGACGGTGCGCTGTGTTTCTGCCACGAATTCCTCTTTCAATGGCGCAGCGAATCGACGCGTGTGCCAATGACTATTGTCCTATAAGTGGGATGCGCGGGGGCGTTCAGCGATGCGAAGGATTCACTCGGGCTTCGATTCCGGCGGCGCTTTCTTCTCCGTCACATGCAGAGCGTCGCCAGTGTGCCGCGCAGCCGATCCGAGGGCGTGGGTGGTCTTGCGATAACTTTTCGCCAGTGCATTGCCGGTATTTTCTTTGGCAACAGTGATCGCGGAGTCTGTATTCACGCTGGCGGTATCGAGCGCGCCGGCGGTGCGATCGCCGGCCTTGCCGATGTGCTGCTCGGTGTGGCTGCTGATGGCGATGACGCCCTGCGCCGGATGACGGCCGGAGTGATACCACGCAATATCGGTGTTGGGGAGACGGTTCAGCCGGTCCAGCGGCTCCGGAGGAAAGTTGCTGGCCTCCATCTTGGCTTCGAGCGGCCATTGGTGGCTCGCGATGAAGACGGAGCCGTTCATCGGCGCTCCCTGCTCGCCGAGGTTGATGAGGTGGGTGACGTGGAGCGCCGTCATGTCGGTGCAGCGGTCGTTGCCACAACCCGCCTTGCAGAGAGCTTCGTTGAGATACGAGGCGTGCTTGTCGGGAGAAATCCACACGGCGGCGCCGTGTTCCTCGGCGTGCAGCGTGGACGCGCGGGCAATCTGGCTGACGTCGCACACCGTATTTTCGTGCGCGGCGGCAAACCAGTAATCCGACTGCCAGTGTGCTGTGTCGAGGTCGGCCCTGTCCGCATGGATAAGCGTAGCGACGTGTTCGGTGTCGAGGGGATGGCCATGCGCGCCACAGTCCGTGCTCCATAGATGGTAGTAGTGGATTTCGGCGACGGGATGTTCCGCGGAGGATGACTTGCTCAGGAAAACCTGTCCGTAAACGGTGCCGTCCTCATTCTTTACGGTTGGCGTGGGAACATCGGGCAGAAACTCGGCTGGAAGCGCGGAGCAATCGTGACGGCCGATGTGGAAGGCCGGCAGGAACTGCTGGAGCAGGCGTTGCTCGAGGGCGTCGTTCAGGCCGTCGTGGTCAGTATCGGGGATGGATTGCTGCGAGAAGGCCGCGGCGGCGCAGAGAGCGATGGCTGTGAGGACGATGGCTCGCATACTATTTGGATGCGTGACACAGGCGGTGGGTGTCACCAGGGGATGCAGGTCTTTCCACTGCGGTTTGCAAAAGCGCCAGTCTTCGGTCAAGAGGACAGATTTGGGGCGGATGCCCGGATGTGTCAGGGGATGAAGACCAGGCGCGTGCCATCGGATTCACGGGCGTTCCAGAGGGTTTCGACCTCGCTGAGGGGTGCTGTTTTGATGGCGAAGTCGAAGGGTTGGCTCGCGGCCAGGGTGAAGAATTCCGCGACGGCTTTGAGTATCTGGTCGAGTGAGGCGCTGCCGAAACCGCTGCCCAGCAGCTCCAGGCCGGAACTCCGCAGCGTGGCGGCGGAAAGCGAGATCGGGTCGCCGGCGCTGTTGCCGATCTGGATGTAGCGGACGCGCGGGGAGCTGGTTTTGAGGCCCTTTTTTGCGATGGCTTTGAGTGTGGCTTCGGCGGGCGCGCCCCACAGGTAGTCGAGGACGATGTCGATGCCGTTGTCGAACTCGGCACGGAAAGCGGCAACCAGCGCGTCGGGAGTCTGGTCGAGGGAGATGATGCTGTCGGCGCCGAACGACGTGAGTTTTTGCAGAGCTTCAGGATTACGTCCGGCTGCGACAACGCGTCTCGCTCCACGGCGTTTGGCAATCTGCACCGCAAGCTGGCCTGCGGCTCCTGTTGCCCCGAGGATGAGGACGCTTTCACCCGCAACGAATTTAGCGCGTGATGTCAGCGCGACCCAGGATGACATCGCCGGGTTCGCGATGCCGGCGGCGGTGGCATCGTCGAGGCCGTCGGGGAGGGGGATCGTCATCCAACTGGCGGCGAGTGCCTGTTCGGCGAAGGTGCCGAAGGGTGCGCGGGAGATGCCGAAGTACACGCGGGCGCCGTCTTCGAGCCGGCCGACGCCATCGACGCCGGGGACAAATGGCAGCTCGCCGTTGCTGCCGTAGTGCGATCCGCTGGCGAGGCCTTTCACAATTGGGTGAAGACCGGCGGCGGTGACATGGACCAGCTTTTCGCCGTCTGCGGCGATGGGGTCGGCGAAGGTCGTGTAACGGGGCGGCGCAGCGAAGGAGGTGACGACGGCGGCGTTCATTGGATCTCTCCGTTGTGTAGAGTGCGGCATTTGTACAGATGCTGCCGACGGGAGGATGATGCTCATGAGGGCCCGGACGAATGATGTATCTGGAGCATACGCCACTGCCGCCGCTGGCCCCATGGGTCAGGAGGCTGTGGTACGTGCGCGCTCCTGATGCCGTGCCGGGGCGCGAGCGCGTGCTGCCGAACGGCGATATGCAGATTGTCATCAACCTCGCGCGTGAGTTTTGCATGGGCTGCATGGAGGATGGATCGACGTTTCGGCAGGCGCCGTCGCTGGCGGTGGGGATACAGCGCCGGTACGGCGTCATCGATTCGGCGGATCTGGCGGAGATGGTGGGTGTGGTGTTTGCGCCGGGTGGCATGCGACGTTTCGTCGACGCGCCGACAGCCGATTTAAGTTTTGCGGAGACGGACCTCGGCGACGTCTGGGGCAGAGGCGCAGTGGCGCTGCGCGAACGATTGATCGAAGCACCGACGCCGCCGGAGAAGTTCAGGGTGCTCGAATCCGAGCTGCTGACGCGATTGCGGCCAGGCGGTGCGCATCCCGCGGTGCTGCTGGCGCTGGGCGAGATGCGGAGGGGACAAGTAAAGGTTTCGGTGCGCGATCTGTGTGCGGCTACGGGCTACAGTTCGCGCAGACTGGGGCAGTTGTTTGAGGACGAGGTCGGTGTCGGGCCCAAAATGCTGGCGCGGATACTGCGGTTTCAACGCGCGGTGCAGCGGCTGCATGCGGGTTGCGAGATGCGCTGGGATGAGCTCGCGCTGGACTGCGGTTATTGCGACCAGTCGCACTTCGCCAACGACTTCCGCGATTTTTCGGGAATGAGTTTGACTGCGTACTCGCACAGCGATCGCGCGTGGGCCAACCATGTGCGGGTGTAGAGATTGCCGTTTTTTGCAAGATGATTTTTTTGGCTTGTGGCAGGATGGGAAGCATGACAACGAATGCGGTAGTCCAGGGTTCGACCGTTATTCCGAGCATGCGATATCGCGATGCGCACGCAGCCATCGAGTGGCTGGTGAGCGTTCTTGGGTTTCATCGGCAGGCGGTGTATGACGGCCCGGATGGGACAGTCGCCCATGCGCAACTGACGCTGGGCCGCGGCATGGTCATGCTGGGCTCGGCGAGCAATGCCAGCCCCTATCCGCAGTTTTATGCCACGCCCGGCGAGATTGGCGGAAGGGTAACTTCGCCGGTCTACGTCATTGTGCGGGATTGCGAGCCGGTGTACGCCGGTGCTCAGACCGCGGGAGTGGAGATCGTGCAGGAGCTGCAAACGATGGACTACGGCGGCAAAGCGTTTACGGTGCGCGATCCGGAGGGCTATCTTTGGTCTGTGGGCGAGTATGACCCGTGGGCGCCTGAGGAGGGTAAGTGACACTGAATCCGTATGCGGGGTTTCTTGGTGAGGGCGATGCAGTGGCGATCATCTCAGGCACACCGGCGCGGCTGGCGGCGTTGGTCGGCGGCATGAGTGCGGAGCAGGTGGAGGCTCCGATCGCTCCCGGCAAGTGGAGTGTGCGGCAGATCGTTACACACCTTGCCGATTGCGAGATCGCGTTCGGTTTCCGGCTGCGGCAGGCGCTGGCGGGCGTGTTGATTCAGCCGTTCGACCAGGACAAATGGGCGGAGAGCTATGGGCGCTACTCGCTGGCCGGGGCGCTGGAGACTTTCCGCGCGCTGCGAGCGTGGGATGTCGCGCTGGTTGCGGGACTGTCAGAGGCCGACAAGGCGCTGAAAGTGACGCATCCCGAGCGCGGGGAGATGACGCTGTGGACGATCGTCGAAACCATGGCCGGGCATGATTTGAACCATCTGGCGCAGGTGGAACGAGTGGCGGCGCAAGGCTAGAGGCGGCGTATACTTTCGGGCATGTCCGGGTACAAGCCGAAGGTTGCGATCACAATTCCGAAGCCTTGCAACGAAAGCTGGGAGGCCATGGCGGGTGATGCGCGTGTGCGGCACTGTGGCGCGTGCGGCCGCGATGTGCGGAACGTGGCGACGATGACGCCATCGGAAATCGATGCGATGCTGGCTGCACCTGGGCCGATGCCGTGTATGCGGATCGTGCGATACCAGGATGGGTCGCTGCTGACCGCGAGGGTAGAACAGAAGCCGGGGATGTTGCAGCGGGCTTCGATGATGTTGTCGACGGTCATGTTGATGGCCGGTAGCGCGGCGGCGCAGAGTTCGATCGGAAACAAGAATGCCACATTGACCGGGCGGGTGGTTGACCCAACTGGTGCGTCGATTCCTCGCGCGAGTGTGGAACTGCGTTCTAACGGGAAGATGGTCGCGACTGCGGAGACAGACGCTCAAGGCGATTTCTCGGTGCAGGCGAATGCCGGCGAGTACGTGGTGAGAGCTACAAGCCCAGGGTTCGAGACGTTCGAGATGAAAAGCGTGGCCTTGCATGCAGGGATTCAGAAGGCAGAGCCGATCGCCTTGCTCGTAGGAACCGTAGGTGGGCCAATCGTTGTGTCTGAGGTTCCGGAGATGGCGGTGGAGACGCCGCTGGTCACAAACTCGCTGTCTTACGCTCAGAGTGAAGTTGTCATGCGCAAAGGCGATAGCGTACTGCTCGGGAAGGTCGTGGACCCATATGGGACAGTGGTGCCGGGCGTGACCGTGGGTCTTCAACTTCGCGCCAGTGACACGACAGTGGCGCAAGTACAGACCAATGATGCCGGCGTCTTTCGCTTGATAGCGGTTCCCGGTGACTACAGCGTGGTATTTTCGGCTCCGGGGTTCATGCGCGAGTCGTTCCGGGTGAAGTTGAGTGCGGGAACCCAGGAAGCACGAGAGGCGGTGAAACTGCCGGTGGCGTTTGTAGGAATTGTCGTCGAAGTCCCGATGAAGACGAAGAAAGTGAAGCGCGAGCGGACGATGTCGAACTAAGTGTTACCCGGCTTTCTGCTTGGCGAGTTCGGCTTCAAATGCCTGCTGTCTCTCGGCGACGGCGGCTTTGTAGCCAGCCGGATCGACCCAAACCGCAGTACCCTCGGCAGGTACACGCTTGAGCTTTTCCAGCATGTTGAAGTAGACGCCATGCGCGCCGAGGAAGATGTCGCAGGGCAGCCCGCGCAGCACGTCGAAGGTGTGGGCGTAGTCGGCGGCGATGCCGGGGTAAGAGGCTGGTTTGGCTTTGGTGTCGACGAGGCGAAAGCCGGGGTTGACGTTCCAGCTTCCGACGATCACCACATTGCGATTAGCCCCGTGGTCTTTGGCGACCATGGTCCAGGTCGTGCAGCCGCGGGTGTGGCCGGGAGTTTTGTGCGCGGTGAGGACCGCTCCGCCAAGCGAGACGGTTTCGCCGTCATGCAGGATGCGCGAGACCTTCGCGGGAGGGTAATCCTGTTTGCCACCGTAGGCGAAGTCGCTTCGACCGCCATCTTCGACGACAGGAACATCGCCGTCCATCACCATGTACTGCGCCCCTGTTTGTTTGAGGATGGCAGCGCTGCCGGCATCGTGGTCGGAGTGGGCGTGGCTGATGAGCAGGATCTTGATGTCGGTGAACTTGAAGCCAAGCTGCTCGACACTATGGCGTATCAGCGGTACCGAGGCTTCGAGGCTGGAGTTGATCAGGATGTCGCCCTTGGGCGTGACGATGAGGTAGGAGGCGAGGTCCTGGCTGCCGACGTAGTACAGGTTGTCGGCGATCTTGAAGGGCGCGATGGGCGTCGTCCAGGCGGGGTTGTCGTCGGCCTTCGCCGCGGTGGCGGCGCAGAGGGTGAGCAGAACGACGGCGGCCGCGAGAGTGCGGAAGATTTTCATGTCTCGTTGATAGCAGATTGTGATGTGGTGGGCACTGTGAATTCGCGAGCGACGCCGAGTGATTAACGGGCCTACGCAGAAAAATCAACGGCAACTAGGCTAAGAGATCAACCGCAGCTACTCGAGCGCCTCGTTCACATCGCGGACGAGGTTGCGGATGTAGCTGCGGCGATTCAGCAGGGCGACCATGGCGTCTTTGGCGGCATCTTTCGCGGCAGGATCGACGGCGTCGACTGCCGCATCCCACTTTGTCCAGAGTGCTTCGAGTTGCTGCTGCGACTCGGCGAGCATCGCGGTGAAGTGCTGCTGGGCGGCTTCGAGGTCTTTGCGGGTTTGCGGGTCATCCTCGCCCATCTTCTTCGCCATGCGCATTTCTTCAAGCTGCATGTTCAGCTCGAAGGCTTCTTCGAGCAGGTCGGGCGGAGCTACCTGCTTCTTTTCCGTGCCGCTCGCCTTCGCCGCGTCGGTCGCCGCGCGGGACTGCTCTTCGAGCTGAACGCCTTCGAGCGAGAGCAGGTACTCGGTGCGGGCGATGGGGTCGCGGAGAGTGCGATAGGCGTCGTTGAGCTGCGAGCTGGCGGTGAGCGCCGCGTCCTGCTCGGCCTGCGGTCGGGAGGCGAAGCGGTCCGGGTGCAGCTTGCGCGATTGCGCGTAGAAAGACTTCTCCAGCGCGGCGAGCTCGATGTGCAGATGCTGCGGAAGGGAGAAGAGGCTGAAGTAATCGGGCTGGGACTGATCGCTCATCCTTTTTAGGTTAGAGCATTTTCCCTGTTGCCGGGCTTCCCAGAACGGTTGTGCAGCAGCGTTTTCTTTACGGAAAACGCTCATAAGGGTCGCGGCGTTGGTCTACACCCACAGGGGAAATGCTCTATCGCGAACGCACTGGCCGATGCGGTTTGATAGCATCGTGTGGTCTCCGTTTCATCATTTCAAACGCCTCCAGGAGTGAGCCATGCCGAAGTATGTAATCGAACGCAATATACCCGGTGCCGGGAGTTTGACCGACGAGCAGATCAAAGGAATTTCGCACACGTCGTGCGGTGTGCTGAAGGCGATGGGGCCGCAGATTCAGTGGGTGCAGTCGTACGTGACGGATGACAAGATCTACTGCATCTACATCGCTCCCGATGAAGAAACCGTGCGCGAGCACGCGGCGCGCGGACAGTTTCCGGCGAACTCGGTGCAGGCCGTGCGGCGGATGATCGACCCAACGTCGGCGGAGTAGAGCGAAAAAAAGGCGTCCGTAGCAACGGACGCCTGTTGAGAACAACAACGCAACTGGCTGCCTGCAGCGGCATAGAATGCCGCGATGGCGTTCGATGTTCAGGGGATGCGCCCAAAGATCGTCCAGCTTGATTGCACTGTCTGTGAAGTAATCGCGGGGCGAACCGAATCCGGACGAAAGTTTGTAGAGATTTTCTTAGAGATCGTCGAAAAACTGGACGACGACGCAGTTGCCCTTGTCTTTCTTGTTGTCATCCCCGCAGGGGATCTGCTCGCGCAAGAGCCGCAGGGGATCTGCTCGCGCAAGAGCCGTTGTCGTTGCTGTCGCTGTTGTCGTTGCTGTTGCTGTTGTCGTTGCTGTTGCTCCTGAGATAGGTCCGGGCTTTAGCCCGGACAATAAACGCCACCACAAACGCGCGCTTTAGCGCCCGGGACAAGTTCTTCGGCTGCGGCTCGGAAAGCGCTCGAGCTCTTCGGTTCGAATGACAGTGTCAGGATGATGTGGCGGTGGAACACGCTCAACGCCATGCAACAAGAAAAGCTAATCCGCGTAGCCTTTACTGCGTCGCTTGAAAACCATGTCCCCGAGGCTAAAGCCCATTTCGTGGCTGGGTTGAATGTCCGGGCTAAAGCCCGGACCTATCTCAGGAGCAACGACAACGGCAAGAACCCCTTCGGGGATGACAACAAGAAGGGCAACACGACTGCTTCCCCTCGCACTGTTTTTTGACAGTAATCTCTCTGAGTCTCACCGCTGAATAAGTTCAAGGCGGGAGATCCCATCATCCAATTGCCTGTCAGGTAATTATGTGAGACCGCTCAGGCCGAAAAGCTGGACCCGCAACCACAGCTCTTGGTGGAGTTGGGGTTGATGAAGTTGAAGCCCTGGCGCATGAGGGTCTCTTCGAAGTCGAGCACCATGCCGGCGAGGTAGAGGAAGCTCTTGGGGTCGACGAAGAGGCGGATGGGGCGGGCGCCGGAGGGGTCGTTAGGGGTCTCGACGCCTTCGCCGAAGACGAAGGTGCGGTCGCGCTCGCGGGGCTGGGTATCGAAGCGGATGTTGTAGCTGAGACCGGAACAGCCGCCTCCCTGGATGCCGACGCGCAGGCCGCCGGCGTCGGGCGAGATGCCTTCTTTGGCCATCGCCACGCGAATGCGTTTGAGGGCGTTCTTCGTGATCTCGATGGCCTGTTTGGCGCGGGGCTGCTGGCCTTCGGCGGTGAGCAGCGTCATGCCGGCAAGCGGATCTTTCGGCGCCGCGGGTGCTGGGGCGCTCATCGCCTGGCTGGTCGAGGTCGAGATGGAGACAGTGGACATACGTTTATGGGATGCGCTGGAAAGCCGGGCGATGCTTTCCGGGTCGTTTTGCCGGGACACCCGCAAGGATTTACCGGTCTGCGGGCCGGTGCGGCCTTCCTAACCATTTTAGCAGTGGACGCTCGACAAAGACATGCAGCAGGCATCCGGCGATGGTTCCGGCGGCGAACATCAGCAGCATCCAGAGGCCCAGCGGCAGGCGCGGCTGAGGATCGAGGCGGAAGGCGATGCGGGCGACCGTGGAAACAACAGGAAAGTGAATGAGGTAGATGGAGTAGGAGGCGTCGCCCAGGAAAGCGAGCCAGCGATGTGTGCGCAGGCGGCCCTGCGTCTCCAGTTCAGCGGCGCCGAGCAGAGCAAGGGTAGACCCCAGGCCGGCGGAGAGATATGTGGTCTCTGCAGTGTGCCCTGCCCAGCCGGCGAAAGCGATGCTCCCGGAAAAGATCAGCGTGCCGAAGATAAGCAATGGCGTGGGCTGCGGAATGTTTCCACGGCGAAGAAGCCACGCCGCCAATAGGCCCATCGCGAAAAGAATGTGGAGCGGGGAAAAGAAGTTCTGCGGAAGGATGGGGGTCGCGGGGTGAGCGAGATTCACGGGAGAAAGCAGCAGCCAGAGAGCGACGAGCACAGTGCCAACTCGCTTGTGGAGCAGGGCCAGCGCGAAGACGGCGTAGAACATGACTTCGTGGAAAAGCGTCCAGGCGACGGCCAGGTTGGTCTGGTCGGAGTGAATGTGGACCAGCAGGATGCTCGAAAGGATAACGAAAGGGCTGTGCTTGTACGCGAACTCAGGGTTGGAAGAGGTGAGCTGGCTACAGAGCACAACGGCCAGCACCAGCCAGTAAACGGGATAAATCCGGCGGAAGCGCTTCCAGAGATACGAGGGAACGGTGGCAGGGTTTCCAACGTCTTTCCAGTGGGCGGTGAGGATGACGATTCCGCTGAGGACGAAGAAGAAGGCGACGCCCAGTTGCGGGCCACTCGTCCAGCGTGCCATCGTAGGACGCTGCCAGAGATGCGGGTCACCGGCTGCGAAGAAACAGACGTGGTGGACGACAACCAGCAGCGCCGCGAGGCCTCGACCAGCTTGCAGGGACGTGTACTGGCGGTGGGTGCTCACCGCGAGCGCGTGCCGTGGATAACTTGGGAGGCCACTGGAGGGCGATGCTACTAGCATCGCTTGCGGGCATTGTCACGGAATCGTCAGTATCGCGTCTTTCTCCTCTGGATTCCGTTGCGTTGATAACGATGCTCTAGTCGTTGAGGTCTTTCCAGAACGCAGCCCCAACGACGAATCCAGTTACGACAAGAGAAAAGATGATACGTTCGGTTATCGTCGAAAAGAGCTGGCCTCCCTCGCGTCTTGGTCGGAAAGAGTAGGCGAACGCGAGCGGCATCGTAATTGCTGCGTAAATGCTGTAGCGCCGTACCGGCTCCCACATAGACGTGGGTTTGAAGTCGTCTCCATCGCTGGTGTCTGTGACGGGCGGTTTGTCGTCGCGGGGAAAAAGTTCGATCATGGACGCGCCACCTATCAGAACAAAAGGAAGCGGGCGGAGCTATATGCGCCGCCCGTTTCGGTGTTCTGGTGCCCTAGTGAGCCGCTACGGCAACGCCCGCTTCTTCGCCCACGTTGTTCTTCTTCTTCCAGTCGCCAATCGCCGCGCGGATCGCGTCTTCTGCGAGCACCGAGCAGTGGATCTTGACCGGGGGCAGCGCGAGCTCCTTGACGATGTCGGTGTTCGAGATCGTCAGCGCTTCGGAGACGGTCTTGCCCTTCACCCACTCGGTTGCGAGCGAGCTGGAGGCGATGGCCGAACCGCAGCCGAACGTCTTGAATTTTGCGTCTTCGATGACCTGGGTCTCGGGGTTCACCTTGATCTGGAGGCGCATCACGTCGCCGCATTCCGGTGCTCCAACAAGACCAGTGCCGACTTCAGCCGAACTCTTGTCGAGTGTCCCGACGTTGCGGGGATTTTCGTAATGATCTACTACCTTTTCGCTATATGCCATGGTGGTGTCCTCGTGTATTTAGATGATACTCCGATGTGATTGGGTGCGGGAAGGGGTGGGGCCGCCATATACTCCAGATTCATGGCGGAAGAGCTTCCCAACCCAATGTTGAGCGAGCCGGAGGTGGTGGAACCCATCGGCCAGGGTGCGCCGGTGGGGGTATCGGTGCCTCCCGGCCGGCGGGCTGCCGCGACCTTCATTTTTATGACGGTCACGCTGGATATGTTGGCGCTGGGGATGATCGCGCCGGTGCTGCCGCGCCTGATTGAAGGGTTTTTGAACGGAAACGCGTCGACCGCGGCCAGGATGATTGGGCTGTTCGGGACGCTGTTTGCCGGGATGCAGTTCTTCTTCTCCCCGGTGCTGGGGTCGCTTTCAGACCGTTTCGGGCGCCGGCCGGTGGTGCTGCTGTCGAACTTCGGCATGGGCCTGGACTACGTGGTGATGGCGCTGGCGCCGACGTTGCCGTGGCTGTTCCTGGGCCGCATCATCTCCGGGCTGACGGCCTCGTCGATCCCCACGGCGATGGCCTACATGGCGGATGTGACTCCCAAAGAGAAGCGGGCGGCAGCCTTTGGCCTGCTTAACGCCGCCTTTGGCATCGGCTTTGTGCTGGGCCCGGCCATGGGAGGCGTGCTCGGGAACGTGAATCCCAGGCTGCCGTTCTGGGTAGCGGCCGGGTTATCGCTGACGAATGGGATGTATGGCCTGTTCGTGCTGCCGGAGTCGCTGCCGAAAGAACTGCGCAACAAGTTTTCCTGGAAGCGGGCGAACCCAGTGGGGTCGCTGCGGCTTTTCCGGAGCGTCAAGGGCCTGGTTCCGCTGGCCGGGGTGCTGTTGATGGGATACATCGCGCAGCAGTCGTTGCAGCAGGTGTACGTCATTTACGCCGACACGCGCTTTGGGTGGACCAACCGGACGGTGGGGTTGTCGCTGGCGGTGGTGGGCATCTTTCAGGGCCTGTATGGCGTGTTCCTGGTCAAACCCGCATTGGCAAAGCTGGGCGAGCGGCGGGCAATGATTTTCGGCTATATCGGCGGCATATGCGGTTATTTCCTGTTCGGATTTACCAGCACAGGGCTGCTGCTGTTTCTTGGGATTCCGTTGCTGAATTTGATGGCCGTCGCGTGGCCATCGGCCCAGTCGATCATGTCGCGCAACGTGCCGCCCAACCAGCAAGGCGAGATGCAGGGCGCCGTGAACTCGCTGCGAGGGATTGCCGGGCTGATTGGGCCGGGTCTGTTTACATGGATATTTTCGCGGTCGATTGGAGCGCATCCCCTGGTGCCGGTGGAGGGATCGCCGTTCTACCTCGCGGCGGCGTTGCTGATGGCCGGGCTGGGGCTGATCCTGTTCGCCACCCGGCACGAAAAGGCGGCGGTGCCGGCTTGAACGCAGAGCCGGTTCCGCAGCGGTTATCGGCTCGCGAACGGATTTTCGCCGGCGTGGAAGTGATTCTGGGTGCGGCTGCGGTGATTTTGCACAATGTGTATCGGCTTGTGCCGAACGAAGTGCCGATATTGGTGCTGATCGTATGGGCCTCACTGCTGCTGCGCAGGAAGCCGTGGCGCTCGGTGGGTTTGTGCCGTCCTCGCTCATGGAAGTTGGTGGCGGTGGTCGCGGTGGCAGCCGCCGTGTTGCTGCAGTTGAAGGACCTCGTCACGGAGCCGCTGGCGCATCTGATCTGGCACCGGCAGGAGGCGGCGTCCAGCGTTCTATCGAGCCTGCACGGGCACAGTCCGATGGTGGCGCTGAAGTCGATGGCGATTGTTTGGACATTCGCGGCTTTTGGCGAAGAGATTGGGTATCGCGCGCTACTGCTGCGGCGTACGGCCGATGCACTGAATGGGTCGCGCGTGGCATATGCGGCGGCGGTGGTGTTTTCCAGCGTTCTGTTTGGGTTTGGCCACTTCTACAAAGGGCCGACCGGCGTTTTCGACAGCACCATTTCTGGATTGATTCTGGCAGGCGCTTATCTTGTGACTCGCCGGAATTTGTGGGCGCCGATTCTGGGACACGGGCTGAGCGATACGTTCGCGGTCGTCGCGACGTATCTGGGCTGGTAGAGAGCAGTAGGGAGCGTCCGGCTGCGTGCAGGTCAGATGCCGCAGTCGGCCTTGTGCCACCGCCAGAGCGCGAAGAGCCACGTAACCGTCGCACCGAAGACCGCGCCTTCGACCGCCCCCGGCACCTGGCTCCACGCCACGCGGTTGTCCATCAGGTAGGCAATCACCATGTCGAGAGCCGAATAGGCGCCGAGCCAGGTGAGCCACAGCGGCCAGGAGGGTTTGTTCTTCATCGGGTGCGCTCCTGCTGGTTAGACGCTTTCGCCCGGCGAGGGCGCGGCCTGTTCTTCGCGGAGCAGAGCGAGGACGATGTAGTCGGGTGTGATGTACTGCTGCCCGCGGCTGTCGGCCTCTGCGGTTGCGAAGGCGAGGGCGCGTTTGGCTTCGTCGGAGAGCGGCATCTCGACCGTCATCGAAATGCGCTGGCCGTTGAGGCCGTGATGCATCAGGCGCTCGTGGACGGTTTCGGCGGTGACACGTGGAGCGAGACGCCGAACGACCTTCTTGTACTCGCGCAGCAGGCCGAGCCAGAGATGCTCGGTCTCGAGGATCGGCGAGCCGAGGCGGCTCGCTTCGTAGCGGGCGAAGAAGATGACGCGGCGGGCTTCGTCAGTGTAGCGCTCGAACATGATGGGCTTTCGGCGGAGAATCGCCTAGTGGCTGGGATGTCCTGAGAACGCTTTGTAGAACGCGAAGAGCAGGACGACGATGACGGTCCAGAGTACGATCTGGGCCGGTATGCTTTTCTTTTTGACGATCTTCTCGTCGAGATTTTCGTTGCTCATGGGGAACTTACCTTCTGTTCGCGCTGCTGCCGCGACACTCCATCATCGCAGAGATCGCGGGCAATGGGCCGGCCGAAATGGCTATGATGAAAGCACATGAGAGCCCCTGACCAGCCCGCGCTCGCGCAGCTTCTTACCGAGGCGCGCAATCCTGCAACCGAGCATCTTGACGAGTTACCGACGCTGCAAATGCTCGAAGTGATGAACGACGAAGACGCGAAGGTGGCCGCTGCCGTGCGCGTAGAACTGCCCAGCATCGCGCTCGCGGTGGATGACATCGCCGCACGGTTCGGGCGCGGCGGACGGCTGTTCTACATGGGCGCCGGAACCAGCGGCCGGCTCGGCGTGCTCGACGCGAGCGAATGTCCGCCGACGTTTTCTGTCCCGGCGGAGCTGGTGCAGGGCATCATCGCCGGAGGCGACCGCGCGCTGCGGCTGTCGAGTGAACACTCGGAAGATTCCCGTGAAGAAGGCGCCAGCGATCTTGCCGCCGCGGGCTTTACCGAGGACGACACGCTGGTGGGCATAGCCGCGAGCGGACGCACGCCGTACGTGCTCGGAGCGATGGATTATGCCAAGGAAGTCGGTGCGCTGGTCATCGGCTTGAGCTGCGTTCCCGGTTCGGCGGTAGCGCAGTCGGCGGACATCGCGATCACTCCTGCGACCGGTCCCGAAGTGTTGACCGGAAGCACGCGGATGAAGGCTGGCACTGCGACCAAGCTCGTCCTGAACATGCTCTCGACCGGTGTGATGGTGCGCACCGGTGCAACGTACGGCAACCTGATGGTGAACGTGAAGCCGAGCAATGCCAAGCTCGTCGACCGCGCGGAAAGGATTATCGCGGCGGCGACAGGATGCGATCCGGCGAAGGCTGCGTGGCTGCTGACGGAGTCTGGCGATAGCGTAAAAACAGCGATCGTGATGCAGAAGCTTGCCCTCGGACGAGAGGCTGCCGAGGCGAAGCTGGATGAAGCAGGTGGAGTGTTGGCTACGGTGTTGTCGAGCAAAGCCCATTAGGGTTCTCAAATCAGGCCGAGCCCGCATCGTTCAAAGACTTTTTGTGTGGTGGGTCGCTCATTCGTTCTACTTATAGATCGGCCTTCGCCTCACCTTTGTGCTGGCACGGCGCCTGCGCCAAGCGAGATTCAGATGGACGCTCTTGCTTGTCGTTCGCTCGCTAACAAATCCGTCATCTTGAGCGAAGGCTCGCGGCCTTATGCGAGCCGTAGTCGAAAGACCTGCCACGCGGATTGGACACGTAGAATGTTTCCCCTTTTTACCAACAATCTTGCTTGAGTTTGGGGATGCACAGAGCGATTTGTGGTTGAACGGATCGAGCCGCTGAGGCGATGTGAGCAGGTTGGCAGGTTCCTTCGACAGGCTCAGGACAGGCTCTTCAGCTACGGCTCGCATAAGGCCGCGAGCCTTCGTTCAGGATGACAGATTTTTGGTGGTGTGATGAGTGGAGCTATTGAGGGTCGGACACTCGTCTTACCATTTCAAAGCTGAACCTGATCCATAGTGGAATGAACGAGTGATTCACGTCTTTACAGAGTTTTCTCCATAAAGACGTTGGGACGGGAATAGGGCGTATGCGGTCTCCGCTCCGGAGGCAGATGCTGGAAGCCGAAGCTTTCGTAGAGGTGAATGGCGTTGCCAAGCCTGGTATTGCTCCCCAGGAAAAGAGATTTTGCACCCAAAGCCTTGGCGCGCTCGATGGCATGTTCGAGCAATCGCCGGCCAACACCCTGGCCGCGCAAATGAGGTGTGACGGCCATCTTGGAAAGCTCGTACACATCCTCACCCATCGATTCGAGTGCGACACAACCCACGGCCTGCGATCCGAGGCAGGCCAGATAAATATGGCCGCCGTGTTTGAGGATTGAGGTTTCGGGGTCGCCCAGTATCTCGAAGTCTCTGGCTTCCATTGTGAAGAATGCATTGATCCACTCCTCATTGAGTGAACGGAAGGCTGCGGCATCTGCCGTACCACGTTGAAAACTCCGAATACTCACAGCAGTTGCGCTCGTGGTGGATTCAGGTGCATTTGCCATGGCGATGTTCATCAGAAGGCTCCTATCGGGTGATGCCTTGAGGATGAGTCTGCCATCCGGTCGATGCTGACGTCCAATATATTGTTTGTCGGGATTATGATGTTTCAGATATGGATCAGGATTTAGAGCTGCGGCACCTTCGGTACTTCGTTGCGGTTGCGGAAGAGTTGCACTTCGCCCGGGCTGCGGAACGGCTGCATCTTTCGCAACCGCCGCTGTCGCAGCAGATCCGGAAGATGGAAGAGATCCTTGGATGTGAGCTTTTCCTTCGCACATCGCGGTCGGTCAAGCTGACACCCGCGGGCGCCGCTCTGCTCGACAAGGCCCGGCGCACCCTGGGTAACGTGCAGCGCGATATCGAAGATGTGCGAAGCGTGGGTGGGGGTGAAGTTGGCTCATTGAACGTGGGTTTCGTCAGTTCAGCGATCCTCACGATTTTGCCTCGGATATTAAGCACGCATCGTGAAGCCTATCCACGGATACATCTGCGTTTGTACGAAGGTTTCACGTCGCGGGTGCTCGACGGGTTCGAGAACGGGACAATGGATGCCGGCATTTTGCGCGACAGCGATCCATCCGAAACGTTGCACGTGAAAACGCTCTTCACCGAGCCCTACGTCGCGGTGCTTCCAGCCACGCATCCGTGCGCCGGGCAGAAAAGCATTTCCGCGCGAATGCTGCGCGATGAGCCATTTGTCTACTATCCACGTTCCGCGGGAGCACGTGCTTTCGAAAAACCGCTGACCATCTTCGAGGAACATGGCTTTCGACCGCAGATCGTGCAGGAGGCCTCTCATTGGGTGTCGATTCTCAGCCTGGTCGGCGCCGGATTCGGTGTTTCAGTCGCTCCCGCCTGCGTGCGCCGCATGGCTTCGCCGGAGGTCGTTTGCCTGCCCATTCGAGATGCAAAAGTGACAAGCAATATCGAAATCGCCTGGATCAAGGGCGACTCGCGCCCTATTGTGGAGCATTTCGTGCGGATTGCGATGTCACCGATCAAATCTTCTGGCGGCCGTCGGATTCAAGCTTCCCGCAGGTAATTGAAACGCGTAATGCGCACTGCGGGGCATCCGAAAAGCGTGGGCGTTGAGGGTGAACGTCTCGGCATTTCGATGCCCAGGTGCTCATAGGCAAGGCGTGTGGCGACGCGGCCACGTGGCGTCCGGTCGAGGAAGCTAATCTGGATCAGGAAGGGTTCGTACACTTCTTCGAGCGCGTCCTGCTCTTCAGCCAGCGCAGCAGCTAGGGTGTTGAGGCCGACCGGGCCGCCGTCGTACTTCTCGATGATGGTGCGCAGCAGGCGGCGTTGCTGCTGACGGAGTCTGGCGATAGCGTGAAGACGGCCGATTGTGATGGGAAAGTTAAGTCTGGGGCGAGAGGCCGCGGAAGCACAGTTGTCGAAGACGGGCGGAGTGCTTCAAGAAACACTATCCTCTGCTTCTTCCGATTTTGTTCCAATGGCAAGAAATTCGTCGTAGTTCGGATAGCGCCTGAACCTTAGGTAGTGAACTCTAATAGTTTCGAGCCATGCGCAAAATTTTTCCACATGATCTATCGCTGCTTGCAGCCGATCATTTTCAATCACTAATAGGGCACTACTCCTATCCCAAAGAAATTCTTCCTCGCCCACGAAAAATCCATTGAGATGTTTTTCGCGGTGTTGGGGATCTTGTCGAACATATCGGGTTACCAAGCTAGATTTGTGTTCGATGTCGTTTCTGGTAAGCACCAAATGTTCGATACCTCGAACCAAGTCTGGACCCTTCTCCCAATCAATCTGGAAAAGATCCAAAAACAAGCACTTGTATTTCTGCAACCAGCTCCCTCGACACTTTTCGAGTGTCTTCTGATGCGCCCCGAACTCAGGATAATGATGGCCGTAATAATTACTCATGTCAGATACGTATTCCTGTAAATAGGCCTTGACAGCGGCACTCAATTGAAGAACGCTCCATCGTCCTAAACTTACGATGCAATCGTCGGCATGTTGCCATTCTTCAAAAAAAGATGGTGTGCCATCGAAATCTGCTGGATCCGAATGATCAATAAATGGTTCTTCTTGCGCTTCGATCTTTCTCTTTGTCTCGACAAAGGTTGCCGTAGACTCCTTGTATAACGATTCAATGAATCTCAATCTTCTGTTAAGAAAGAAGAAAATATCCATAATCCCTCCTAACCGAACAGCGTCGGTGCGCGGCGCGGCATTTCGATGCCGAGGTGCTCGTAAGCCAGGCGCGTGGCGACACGCCCGCGTGGCGTCCGGTCTAGGAAGCCGATCTGGATGAGGAAGGGCTCGTAGACCTCTTCAAGCGCGTCCTGCTCCTCAGCCAGCGCGGCGGCAAGGGTGTTGAGGCCGACCGGGCCGCCGTCGTACTTCTCGATGATGGTGCGCAGCAGCCGGCGGTCGAGCTCGTCGAAACCGTGGGCGTCCACTTCGAGCAGTTTGAGCGCCGCCATCGCCGTCTCGCGGTCGATGCGGCCGGAGGCGCGGACCTCGGCGTAGTCGCGCACGCGGCGCAGCAGACGGTTGGCGATGCGTGGTGTGCCGCGCGAGCGCATGGCGATTTCGGCGGCGCCGTCGCGGTCGATGGGCACGCCGAGGACTTCGGCGGAACGCTCCACGACATAGCGAAGTTCGTCATCGGTGTAGAACTCCAGCCGCAGCAGGATGCCGAAGCGCGAGCGCAGCGGCGACGACAGCAGCCCGGGGCGCGTGGTGGCCGCGACGAAGGTGAACGGCTTGATTTCGAGCGTGTGGGTGCGCGCGCTGGGACCCTGGCCGATGATGATGTCCATCTGGTAGTCCTCGAGCGCGGTGTAGAGCTTTTCTTCGAGGACCGGCTGCAGGCGATGGATCTCGTCGAGGAACAGGACCTGCTTTTCGCGCAGGTTGGTGAGGATCGCAGTGAGGTCGCCTTGAATTTGCAGCGCCGGGCCACTGGTCTGCTGGTAACCCACACCCAATTCGTTAGCGATGATGGTTGCGAGCGTGGTTTTGCCCAGTCCCGGCGGGCCGAAGAGGAGCACGTGGTCGAGCGCCTCTCCGCGCGCCTTGGCGGCGGCGAGCGCGATGGCGAGCTGCTCCTTGGCCTTCTCCTGCCCGATGAATTCGGCGAGGCGTTTGGGGCGCAGCTTCAGCTCGACTGCGTCATCGTCGTCCACCTTACCGGCGGAGACAAGGCGTTCGGCGTCGGTCTTCTTCTTGTTTGAAAAGTCCACTGAGGCGATGGTAAGGCGAAGCTGGCAGGGATGCAATCTGCCGCGGGAAAGCGCTGGAGACTCGCGAGCTCCCGAGAGCGTCCTACGTAGTAGTGCGCCGTGTCTCAAAGTTATGAATGCGAGCGCACGGAAGGAACCCATGCCTGTTTCCGTACGTCGCCCCTTGGTTGCGCTGGCAGTGCTGGCGATTTTGCTCACAACTGGCTCGCCGTTACGTTTGGCCGCGCAGGGGCTTGCGTCCGAAGCATCGCGACCCGCTTCGAATGCGAATCAGAAGATCACCCTGGATGTCGTCGTCGATATCAAGAATGCGAGACGTCCGGCGACGGCGGCCGATCTCAAGCAGGAAGATTTTTCTATCCTCGATAACAAGTCGCCGCGTCCGATTACTTCCTTTCGGGCGATCACTCCCGGGCAGTCTACGGCGAGGGTCGTGTTGTTGATCGACGCGGTCAACCTCCGGTTGCAAGGGTTGGAGTACGTGCGCAACCAGGTATCCGCATTCCTGCATGCAAACGGCGGCCGCCTCACCCATCCTACGGCCATCGCCATCCTTACCGACCAGGGCCTGAAGATCGAAGACTCGTTTTCAACCGACGGCAGCGCCATCAACGAATCGCTGGATAAGCAGGTCATCGGCATGCGCACCATCACGCGCAGTGCCGGGATCTATGGCGCCGAAGATCGCTTCAGCATTTCTCTGAATGCGCTCCGGCTGCTCGCCGGGCAGCAGGGAAAGACACCGGGCCGCACGGTGATTCTTTGGGTATCGCCGGGCTGGCCCTTGCTCTCCGGCCCTGAGATCAATCTCGACGGCAGGCAGCAACGGGAACTCTTCAGCGATGTGGTCAACATGTCCACCGAACTTCGTGAGACACGCGTTACGCTGTATGCGATCGATCCGATCGGCGCCAACGAGTCGTTGGAACGCACATTCTCCTACGAGTCGTTTCTCAAGGGCATCGCGAAACCATCGCAGGTGGATGCGGGTGATCTCGGTTTACAGGTGCTCGCATCCCAGAGCGGCGGCACCGCGCTGAACTCGAACGACACCGGCGCCCTGCTGCAAAGGGCCTACGCCGATCTCGATAACTACTACGAGATCACTTTCGATGCTGCGGTGACGGAGACCCGCGACGCGTATCGGCACGTGGAGGTCAAGGTGGACAAGCCGGGAATGATTGCACGCACACGCGATGGGTATTATGCGCAGCCGTAAAGCGTCAGAGGAATTGAGTGACTAGCAGTTGGTGTCCGAGAAGGGTACTCGACAATCCAGTGCTCATCCTCGTGGAGTCTTCGTCGATCTCTCTAATGGCGAAGCGTAGATACATGGCTCTTTGAGTGTACTTTCGCCATTGCGCTACTCTTGTGCATCGCGACAATGTAACGTGGATGTACAGGTGAAGCAGTTCGCTCGTCTCCATTTCGCCAGCCTAAATCTTCCAGGAACGGGTAACTCCTGTCATGTCAAAACGACCTGCTCGTAGACCGACCTGGGCGTTCGCCGTTGTCTTTCTTATCTATACGATCTCAATGGTTTGGGTTGGCAGTTCGTTGCGAGGCCATTTTGGCTTTCCGCTGGACGATTCCTGGATTCATCAGACCATCGGCCGCAACTTCGCCTGGTACCACTCGGTTGGATTCGTACCGCATCAAAATTCCGCCGGCTCGACCAGCCTGTTGTGGACTGTGATTGTCTCACTGAACTATGCATTCGTACCTAAGCTGGCGCCCGTTCTGTTCAGCGCCGGGATGAATGGCCTATGCCTCGCAGGGATTGGCCTGATGTTGCTCCATCTCGCTCTGCGCGATGGAATGCGTCCCGCAGTTGCGATCTTCTGGGCAGCAGCTCCCGCAGCCGATGGCAACTTTGTCTGGCTTGCTTTCATCGGGATGGAACACCTGGTCTTCGTCTTCCTCTCTATCGCTTCCGTTGTCTTTTGGTTGGAAACGGGTCCGGTACACCCTCGCCGCTCACTCGCTATGGCGACCCTTGCCGGTCTGTGTTTAGGCCTGCTTTGTATGACCCGGCCCGAGGGGATTGTTCTCCCGATCCTTCTGTTCCTGTTTTTAAAACTTACGTCGCGCACCCGGCGCGAGACCGGCATCGCCGCAGTCGTTACCTTCGCGCTTGCCGCAGTGCCCTTTGCCGTGAATCGAATCACCAGCGGCAGCCTTCTCCCGGGGACTTTCAGTGGCCGCCGATGGCTGTACCTTGCCGGCAACTCTCCGGGAATCTTTTTCCGCAAGCTACTCCTGCAACAATGGATCACCCGTCCTATCAGGACCGTCCTTGTTTTCGACGGTAGCTCCTCAGGGACCATGGCCAAAATCTCGGTCCTCACCATTGTGTTTTGCATTCTTTCCCTTTGCGCCATCGGGCTTTACTCGCTCGCATCCAGGCGACGGATCGCAACAGTGGTGATCTGCATCTGGGGCGTGGTGCATTCCCTCCTCTACTTTGTCATCCTGCCGGCTTCCGGTCATGGTGGGCGCTATCAAACTTTTCTGTTGTTACTGCTCGTTCCTCTCACCGGCCTTGGGTTGTATCGCTCGTTGCGATTCATCTCTGTACCCCAAAGTGCCAGCTACGCTATCGCCGTATTGCTCCTCGTAGTGTTTGCCTTCCGTTCTCTTACCCTCTGGCATACGGTTCTCGCGGATGGCATCGACCATATCAATACCAGCCACGGAGCTATGGCGGAGTGGCTTATTGCAAATCATGTGACGGCACCCATCGCCGTGTTCGATATTGGCCGCATCGGCTATTTGCGTGGCGGCCCTATGGTCGATCTCGGTGGTCTCACCGACAGCGGTTACATCGCATCCCTTTACGGAGATCGGGTGCCCCAATATCTTAGAGACCGCTCGATCGGCCTCGTCGTGCTTCCTGAAGATGACCAACAATCCGTCATTGGGAACTGGCTTAACCTTGTAGGCAATCCGGACGTCGCGCTGCAACTGGTTCATGAAGCATGCACGGCTGAACCCGTCTGGAGCGTTGGCTGGATTGAGACCCGCCACGCTGCCCGCTGCCAGGGCTTGTTCCGGATACAGATTGCAAATGCCGCCGTGCATGAGTAGCCATGGACGCGTCCGTCCGCATTCGGTTGCTATGCACCATCTCGACGCACAACGACACGTCCCCGGACAAACGAAGTGTCATTTGAGATAACCTTATGTGTTCGCGTCTCGAAGCCGAACAATGGAGTACAGATGAAGATTCTTGTAGCAATCAAACAGGTGCCGGAGCGGGATGCGCAGGTGCGCGTTGCCGCCGACGGCCGCAGTATCGACGAGGGCGATGCGGCGTGGACCATCAATGAGCCCGACGCGTACGCGCTCGAAGAGGCGTTGCAGTTGAAGGAGCGCGAGGGTGCCGGCGAAGTCATCGTGCTGTGCGCGGGGCCGGAGCGGGCGTCGAGTACGATACGTGAGGCGTTGGCGAAGGGTGCCGATCGGGCGATCCACATTGTGACCGCGGAAGAAGGCGCGGAGTCGCTGGCCGCGCGCGATACGCTGGGTGTTGCTGTCCTGCTGGCCGATGCGGCGAAAGCGGAGTCGCCGGATTTGATCCTGACGGGGTTGCAGTCGGACGATCTGGGCGCGGGGCAGACGGGTGTGGTGCTGGCTGAATTGCTGGGCGTGCCGCATGCCACGCTGATCATGCAGGTCGAGCGGACGGGCTCGGGCATCAAGGTGAAGCGTGAGCTGGAAGACGGCTGGTTTCAACATGTCGAGATGCCATTGCCCGCGCTACTGACCATCCAATCCGGTGGCAACCGGCTGCGCTATGCCACGCTGATGGGCATCAAGAAAGCCCGCTCGAAGGAAACGCAGACGACTGAGGCAGGCGCGGCGACGGCAGCCGTTGCGGAGATCGTGAAGGTCTATCCGCCCGAGCGCGTGAAGCGGACGGAGATGCTGACCGGGTCGGCAGATGAAATTGCGGCGAAGATCGTCGAGAAACTGAAGTTTGAGGTGAAGGTACTTTAAGGCAGTGATGAGAGCGTAGAGGGTAGAGCGTAGAGAAGACGGATTGGAGTTGTGATGAGTGTTTTGGTAGTGATGGAACAGAAGAGTGGCGCTGGCTGGAACCGCATGAGTTTTGAGGCGCTGGCCGCGGGGCAGAAGCTCGCCGCCGATCTTGGTGTAGCCTGCTCGGCTGCGGTGGTCGGGGCCGCTGCGAGTGTCGCGCCGCTGGCGCAGGAGCTTGCGGAGAAGAAGCTGGAGGCGGTGTGGGCTGTCAGCCATGCGCTGCTGGCGCAGTACACGGCCGACGCGTGGTGTGCGGCGCTCGAACAACTGATCGCCGAAGCCAAGCCGCAGTATGTTGTCTTTCCGCATACCTACCAGGTGCGCGATTTTGCGCCCGCGCTGGCGACGCGGTTGCAGCAGGTGCTGATCAGCGACGTGACCGCGGTGCATGATGGTCCTGTGTTTGTGCGCCAGTGGATGCAGGGCAAGTTGAACGCCGACTATCGCCACGCGGGCGATGGCGTTTGCCTGGTCTCGGTGCAGGCTGGAACGTTCCGCGCGGATACAGTCGAAAGCGGATCGGCGCAGGTGAAGGAGTTTGCGCCGCAGATCGATGCCGCGCAGATTCGCACTACGCCGGGCGAGCCATTCCGCGAGGCGGCACAGACGGTCGACCTGACCGCTGCGCCGGTGATTGTCAGCGTTGGGCGGGGAATTGGCGAGCAGGAGAATCTCGGCATCGTCGAAGAGCTTGCGCAGGCGCTGGGAGCGGAGATTGCGGCTTCGCGGCCCATCTGCGACAACGGCTGGCTGCCGATGGAGCGGCAGGTCGGCAGCTCGGGACAGACGGTCGCGCCGAAGCTGTATCTTGCGGTCGGGATCTCCGGCGCGATTCAGCATCTGGTCGGCATGAAGGGCGCCAAAACGGTGATTGCCATCAACAAGGACCCCGACGCGCCGATCTTCGAGATTGCAGATATTGGGGTTGTCGGCGACTTGTTCGAGATTGTGCCGGCGTTGACGCGGGCGATCAAAGGTTAGGCCGCTGCCCGAATCCTTGCGTCCTTTCGCGTAGAAATGGCGTCATACTAAGGGAGAGTCTCGCCTGAGGACTTCTCTACCGAAAACTTTGGCCAACCGACTCCAACGCGGACCTATCGCCCCGGCGCACCCCCAATGGCTGCGCGTGGTAGCGATGCTCTGCGTGGCGTTGATGGCCGCCATTGGGACGGCGCAGGCAGTCCACATCCACGGAGACTGGCTGCCGAAAAACGCGGCGCATGCCAGCCTGCCTGCAGATGCATCGCAGGGCCAGGGCGAGGAGCATTGCCCGCTTTGCGTGGCGATGCATTCGGCACTTCCGGTCACGCTGGCGGTGGTTCCGGTACCGCTGCTGGAAGTGCAGCACCTGTTCTCTACGCGCGTTCTGGTCGCGCCGCAAAAGCTGTGGAGTTTTGCGATGTTCAGCCGGCCGCCTCCTGTGGCGGCAACGGCGCTCGCACCACGCAAGGAATCGACAGATTTCCTGCGCGGTGTTGCAGCGGCAGGCTGAGCGATCGACATTTTTCTGCACTGAAATTTTCTGCTCAGTCTGCCTGGACGGCTTGAGCGCGCACGCGGCGAGGTTCGACGCCGCGTCGGCGTGCTCTCCACCGACAGGAGACAATCCAATGAATATCGCTCGCATGCGGGGACGCCACGTCTCCCTCTTTGTGTTTTTCGTCGCTTTGCTTTGCGGAGCCAACGCGCCGGCGCAGAGCACTTCCGGCAGCATCAACGGAAGTGTGACCGATGCCACGGCCGCAATCGTTCCCGGCGCTACGGTCACTCTTTCCAACGCGGTCAGTGGCTACACGCGCACGGCCACGACCGACACAACGGGGCAGTTCCACTTCTACAACGTGCCGTTCAATCCCTATCGCATCACGGTGTCTTCTACGGGCTTTCAGGCGCTGGAAAAGAACGTGCAGGTGAGTTCGAGTGTGGCGGTGGCGGTGCCGGTCACGTTGCAGATCGGGTCTTCGACCACGACCGTTGAGGTAGAAGCCGCGCCTGACCTGGTCGAAAACGATGCGAACTTCCATACCGATATCGATCGCTCGATGATCAACCACCTACCATTGGAAAGCGCGTCGTCGGAGCTGAGTTCGATTGTGACGCTGGCTTCGCCAGGCGTTGCCGCGGACTCCAATGGCCTGATGCACGGCCTTGGCGACCACGCGGAAAACTCGTTCAACATCGATGGCCAGCCCATCACCGACCAGCAGAGCAAAGTATTTTCGAACCAGGTGCCAGCCGCGGCTGTGCAGTCTCTGGAAGTGATCGTCGGCGCTCCGCCGGCCGAGTATGGCGACAAGACAAGCCTGGTGGTGAAGGCAACAACGCGCTCGGGCCAGGGCGTAACGACACCGACCGGCAGTATTACGGCATCGTATGGAACCTTCGGTTCCAGCAATCTGGCGTTCGACGTGGCCTACGGCGGCAAGAACTGGGGCAACTTCATCGCGGCCAATGGGATGGAGTCGGGACGCTTTCTCGATGCTCCTGAGTTCGCCGTGTATCACGACAAGGGCAACGAAGAGAACTTCTTCGATCGCGTGGATTTTCAACTGAGCGACGTGAGTTCGATTCACACCAATATGCAGTACACGCGCTCCTGGTTTCAGACGCCGAACAGTTATGATTCGCAGTTTGGTTTCGTGCAGGCCGGCACCAACCCGAGCGTTACCGACCAGCGATCGAAGATTGGAACGATCGACTTCGCGCCAACGTACACGCGCACGATTGGGAACAACAGTGTCTTCAACTTTGGGCCTTACATTCGGCGCGACTCTTACTCTTACTATCCGAGCAACAACCCGCTCTCCGACCTCGGCCCTGCGAACCTGCAGCAGGAAAGCGTAGGGCAGCAGCGTTCGCTGACCAACGCCGGTGTTCATGCGGATATTTCGTACGTGAAGGGCGTCAACAACATCAAGATTGGCAGCATGTATGCGCAGACATTTCTGCGTGAAAACGACCAGGTAGGCCTGGTCGATCCTTTGCTGAATGCTCCGTGCGTGGATGCCAACGGCGATCCCGTCGCGGGCTTTCAGAATCCGTCGCAGTGCGTGGGGACGAACTCGCCGAACCCAAACTTCAACGCGCAGATCGCGCCCTTTGACCTGACGCGCGCCGGGGCTTTCTACGCGTGGCACGGCCAGACCGACGTCAAGCAGCTTGCGCTGTATGCGCAGGACCAGATCACGGCGGGCAACTGGCTGTTCAACGTCGGTATTCGCGGCGACATCTATAACGGCCTCACCATCCAGAAACAAGCCGAGCCCAGGGCTGGTGCTTCTTACACGGTGAAGAAGACGGGGACCGTGCTGCGTGTCTCGTACGCGCGCACTCAGGAGACGCCGTTCAACGAGAACCTGGTGCTTTCCAGCCAGGGTTGCAATGATGCCGTCCTGAACTTCGTCTTCACCACCATCGGTGGCGGATGCACCTCCGCTCCGTTCGATCCGGGGTTCCGCAACGAGTTTCACGCGGGCTTTCAGCAGGCTGCGGGGCGCCACTTCGTGTTGAACGGCGAGTACATCTGGAAGTACACCCACAACGGATACGACTTCAGCGTGCTGGGCGCGACGCCGATTACGTTCCCGATCGAGTGGCACAACTCCAAGATCCCCGGCTTTGCCATTAGCGGAACGCTGACTCCGGTGAAGGGCTTTTCGGCGTTCGTCACGATGTCGTCTGTGGCGGCGCGCTTCTTCAACCCGCAGATCGGCGGCGTGGGCGCGACGCCCGGCGCTCCCGGCGGCTTTCCTTTCCGAATCGACCACGACGAGCGGTTCAACCAGACGACCCACATCGAGTACAAGATGCCGTTTCGCAAGAGTATGTATTACTCGGCGAACTGGAAGTACGACTCGGGCCTGGTTGCCGGTTCGGCACCCTGCTACAACGTCACCAATCCGAACAGCGCCTGCAATCCGGATAACGGCGGCCCTTCGATCAGTATTGGCGGCCAGCCGGGGATCGATCTGAGCGGACTTACCTTTGATCAGCAGTTCCAGGCGGGACTCACCTGCAACGGCGTTCGAGCCACGCAGACCACGGGCTTTTCGCAATGCCTGCGCATACATGCTGCCAATCTTGATGTTGTTGACGCCCTTCACG
>Ga0206916_1024_pt1 | contig 39161 bp, 33 predicted proteins | sample Alteio_BWOrgHeat_71_FD_152957 | JGI IMG/M metagenome (GOLD analysis project Ga0206916, IMG submission 152957) | Enriched cells from forest soil in Barre Woods Harvard Forest LTER site, Petersham, Massachusetts, United States -... | ecosystem: Environmental > Terrestrial > Soil > Temperate forest >... | reverse complement strand
GGTTTAATAAAAGAAGACCATCTAATTATCCTGAAATCTCTGGTAATTAAGGACTTAAAATTAAAATATAAAAATTCAATTCTCGGCTATTTTTGGTCTTTACTCCATCCAATTATTTATATATCAATATTTTATATTGTTTTCAGCAACGCTTTCCCCACAGTAGAAAATTACGCTTTATATGTTATCTCAGGGATATTATTCTGGACATTCTTTAGCACCAGTACAAGTCAGATGACGGGAGCAATTGTTAATGGCGCACATATTCTAAAATCGATCTATATACCCGGCTATTTTTTTCCACTGTCTTTATTGATGAGTGCCATAGTCAATTTCATATTATCACTGATACCTTTTATCTTCATAATGATTGCATTGGGTGCAAAAATTGACTTTAATTTAATTTGCGTCATCCCTATTATTATACTTTTCTCAGCATTCACCTATGGTTTTGGGCTAATACTGGGTTCGTTGAACGTTTTTTACAGAGATGTAAATATGATCTGGATGTCTTTCAGTCCGGCTTTATTTTATGCGACACCGGTAGCTTATGTTATAGATATTGTTCCTGAAAAATGGTTGTTTGTATATAAACTAAATCCACTGATGCATTTCATAGAGGCAATACATCATGTTATTTACAACGGTCTTTGGTTAACATGGACAGAATTGATTATCCTAACAACTTTAGCTATATCCTCTCTTTATCTGGGCATAGCGCTATACAAAAAATTAGAAAAAGGGTTTGTTTCAAACTTATAATATGGTTCATAAAGATTTAATCATTGAGTGTAAAAATCTGAATGTATCCTTTTACATTCAAGGCCATGGAATGGGCTCCTTCAAAGAGTTTTTATTATCTCTGGGTACAAAAAAGCCTTTCGTTCGTAAACAAGTTTTGTTTGATCTGAATCTGGAAATCGAACGAGGTGAATGTTTCGGAATACTGGGAAGAAACGGCTCTGGGAAAAGTACGTTGCTAAGGGTATTATCAGGCATCATTAAGCCGGATTCAGGTACGTTAAAAGTAAATGGCAATGTGGCGCCATTACTTGCTCTTGGTGTTGGCCTGGAGCAAGAATTAAGCGGATATGAAAATATTGAATTGTGTAGCTCATTAATGCGGATATCTTCAGAAAGAATAAAAAAAGCGCTGAACTATATCCGTGAGTTCAGCGAATTAAGCCATGAACAATTAAGCATGCAGGTTAAACGCTATTCCTCCGGTATGATGAGCCGTTTGGGTTTTGCCATTGCAGTTGCTTACGAACCGGAAATATTCATCATTGACGAAGCGCTTTCTGTCGGAGATTTATTTTTCAGAGAAAAATGTTATAAACGAATCAATGAAATCATTGCTTCCGGTGCAACCATTATATTTGTTTCGCAGGACCCTCAAGAATTAAAAAAAATATGTCAACGAGGAATGATATTGGAACATGGTCAGATTGTTCACATTGGTGATATTAATTCAATTGAAAATTTTTATAAATAATTTTCAATTGAATTAATATTTTACTTCGTACTTCCTATATACAGATTGATAAATTTAATTGAAAGCAATAATATCTGGGTGTATTAGATTTGCAATAAAGATTAAATCCCATACCGGAAGTTACCTAATCACATTCTAATATTTTTTCAATAACCTTTTGTATTTCATTTACTGTATAAGGCTCTAATACCTTAGCACTTCCTAATCGTATTTTATTCCAAAGGTATTTATCTGTATACAATTTAATAATACTATTTGCAAAATCTATTTCGTTATTTGCTATAAGTACGTTAGCTTCATCCTCCATATCCATGCCTTCGATACCTATATTGGTTGAGACTATAGGTAATCCATATTCTAAACTTTGTCCGATTTTACCTTTCATTCCGGCACCATAACGAAGCGGGGCAACAAAAACCTTATGTGAATTAAAATACGGTGTTACATTATCTATAAAACCCGGCACATCAATATTAGAAGCTGCCAATTTTTTAACACCTTCATTCGGATTACTCCCTAATAAAGTAACATTCATTCCTGGTATTTTTGCCCAAACCAATGGCATTATACTTTTTACTAACCACTCTACAGCATCAATATTGGGTGTATGATTATACCCACCTATAAATAACAGACCGGATCGTTTTTCAAAGTCCCTATCCAAATCTATTTCTTCATATTGAATGGTATGTATATTTGGCACAACGACTACATTATTTGCATCAAGACTTTTCAATATAGATGCATCTACCGGACTTATTGCAAGTGTATAATGTGACTTATGCGCCGCTTCCTGTTCAATTGCTTGAATGGCCTTCCAATCATTTTTTTTCTTCGGATACAATTCAGTTTCTCTTTTTAACCTTAAAAAATGCAAATCTATTGTATCATAAATTAATTTGATCCTATTGTTTTTAGACAACTTAGGATAATATTTTTGAAATAGTTCAGGCCTGCAAACCCAGGCAATATCAACGGTCTCTATAATTTCGCAAAGTTGCGTATTAAATGATTCTCTATAATATTTATTTCGATAGAATACTTCAACACCCATTTGCTGCAACTCTTTTGTATATGGCTCTTCGGCTTTTTCGTTATCAGGCAAAAATGTGACTTTATAGTTTAACCCCTTAATTATTTTAATAATTTGAAACAGTCTGTTTGAACCTGATTCTTTATTATAACAAGGTACGTATGAATCAATAATTAAAATATGCTTAGTATTATATTTTAAAATTGATTTGTCAATATTTTCAGGATTGTTTAAAAAATAAAATTCCTCAAGCACGCTTCCCCATTTCTGTAAAAATTTTTGTCTGTTAATTACCTGATGTTTTTTAACACCCGTATTTAAAGATGTCCCAGAGGTAATTCCCTCGAAATGTATAACCTTTGAATAAGGACAATAAACTACTTTCTTATTTAATTTATGACGAATATTAAAACATAAATCTGTATCTTCATAGTATGCAGGAACAAATAATTCATCAAATCCTCCCAAAAAATTGAAGTCTGATTTCCTTAATAAAATGCTTGCTCCTGAAATATAATCTACTTCACGATTGTAATTGTACCTAGTATTAAACCTATTTTCATTCCGCCCATAATTCCAGCCTTCTCCATTATTCCATACAATCCCACCCGCTTCCTGCAAAACTCCATTTGGGTATAATAACATCGAACCCACAAGGCCTATCGATAAATCATTTTGAATTGTATCAACTAAAACTTCCAACCATTCAGATTGAATATATGTATCGTTGTTCAAAAAACATAAAAACTCCCCTCTCGATATAGATGCTCCTGCATTACAAGATCGAACAAAACCTTGGTTTATTTCATTTGAAATAATTGTCACCCCTGAAAATTGTGCTTTTATTCTTTCAATGGTATTATCTGATGATTTGTCATTAACTACTATAATCTCGAAAGAATATTGATCACTAATATTTTTATATAAACTAATTAAGCAATCAATAGTAAACTGAACTTGATTATATACAGGAATGATTATTGAAACTTTTGGATTGGGGTATTGAGTATAATTTATCTTATCATTATAGGGAGCCGAAAACTCCATACCAAATAGAATATTTAAAGACGATGATTTCTTTTTGGACAATAAGGAGTATTTAATTTTTCTAATCACCTTTATAGGTAAATTAAAAACTGATTTTGAAAAAATGTACGAGATTAAAAATTTTACATTAAATGTGCCGTCATAATTTGTAAATTTTTCATTAAACTTATTTATCAGTAAGGCGTACAACGATTTTGCAAAATTCATTTAAACAACTATTATTTATTAAGAATTTATATTAATTATGAGAGATTATTTTTATCAGCTTATATTGAATAAAGAATACATTTACATTATTTAAAAAGCATTCTTAACCTCCATAATTTAGATGATGTAATCCAATCAAGTTCACTTTTTAAATAAGTATTAGCCTGTTCCAAATTGTCATTTTTATTTTTATATTCTTGAACCAAATTTATTAGATTTATTATAGAAGCAGGATCTGCCGTTAATCGATCCATTTGAGAAGAAGCATACCACCACTTCATTAATGATTCCATTTTCCCTCCAGACGGTTTATATTCATGCAAAGGTTTAATACTTGACTTCTCTTGAAGTTGCTTATATAATGAAATACAATCAGGAAAAATAGATTCGCAAAAAAACTGTTGCGTTTCATTTAAATGATTTTTAAACTTATTCTTATTAAATACATTCGTAAAATCTCCCTTCAAATGAAACCCAAATCGGGTATTCAGTAATTCAATAACGTCGCTGCTTTGCTGCATCACATTCTCAACTTCGAATAATAATGATCGCTCTTTATTCTGATCATAAAAAGTCATGATCTGTTCGTTATAGAACTGCCAGTTTTCAATTGTTAGAATTGGCTCTGTAGTCAATTTTGTATCTGTATTTCTACGAAATAACGATTCTACTACTTCCCAGGGTTTCCTGTATATAAATAAAAAATACGCATCAGGTATTAGCCTTTTCCATACATCTAAAAACAACGTTGTTCTGGGATCTTTCCATCCCCATTGTTCAGATTGATTGGAGCTTATAATATTATTTGCTTCAATGATTTCATTTTCATCAAGCTCTTGAATAATATTCAGTGACCACCCATCAGGATGCTTGTTTCTTCTTCGTAAGATTTCCTGATGATACATATAGAAATCCTCATTTTCAAAATGTCCTAAATCATTTCCTACATTTGCAGGTACTAATTTATCACCAATATTCAATCCGGCGCGCTGCAAAACAGATGCTGTAAAGGATGTACCGGAACGATGCATGCCTACAATAATCAAACACTTGGAATCCGTTTTATTCATCTTTTACTTCGTATTTAATCAACGTTCCATTTAAATTCATAAACGAGTTTGGCAGCTGTAAAGCAAGTTGGTTCTTCCACTTGTTTTTAAATTTCAACGCATTGATTCGCTGAAATCTTTTCATTCCTGTTAACATGTTTGTCCCGGAAGTTACTCCTTCAAAATGAACAACTACTGAAGCCGGTTGATAAATAACTTTCTTTTGTAAAATATGCTTAACTGAAAAACAAAGGTCTGTGTCTTCGTAATAACCCGGAGTATATATTTCATCAAAGCCTTTCAGTTTTTCAAAATCAGACTTCAAGATTAAGAAAGATGCTCCTGAACAATAATCAACCTCTCTGATGTAATTGTATTTTTTATTTTTTACTGACCCTCTTCTTCCATAATGATAGGTTTCTCCATCCTGCCATACGATCCCTCCTGCTTCCTGCAAATCTCCATCTCCAAAAACAAGCTTAGAACCTATAATGCCGATCTGGTTATCTCTTTCTATAAGTTCAATCATTGACTCCAGCCATCCTTTTTGAACAACCGTATCATTATTTAAAAAACACAAATATTTACCTCTCGCAACAGAGGCTCCCTTATTACAGGATAAAACAAAGCCCATATTTTGATCGTTAGAAATAATCCGAAGATTCTGAACCTGACTGAGCATAGAAACGGTCTCGTCTGTAGAACAATCATCAATCAAAATTATTTCAAATGGATAGATATCGTTTGTATGCTCAACTATTGCACGTAAACAATTATAAGTAAAAGCGAAATTATTATAAACAGCTATAATGATAGAAACAACAGGCTTCTCTGTTTGCTTCAATGAGAGCTTTAAAATATCAGCAGATTCAATAGGGTTACTATTTGGATAAAGCTTTATATCTAATTTATCCAGCTTTGGATTCACCAGTCTTCTCAAAAAAACAAAATCATGATTAAACAAAATAGATAATACATGAATGATGTACTTAACAAATAGTCGGAATCCTATATTAGAAAAACAAAAACGTAAGAAATACCAAAATGAAAAATCACCATTCTTATTTCTACCATGAGCAGTAAAAATAGAAATCGTCTTTATCGAAATTATTTTTATGTTATTTTTTGTATTCCGAAACATTTGCGAAACAAAGCCAGTTATAAACTTAAGGCTTTTAAAAGCCACTTCAAAGGTTATACTTCTAATACCATTTAATATAATTAATTGTTTTCTATTTATCACTATTTGAGGGATTCAATTTGAGTATAGAAAACCAATTACTATACTAACCCTATATAGATAGACAATTATCGTTTAATAACTACATTTCAATTTCAATTCACTTATTTCGTAATAATTTCATCACAAATTAATAGTCAATAACCTTACGAGATATTAGACGATATATATTATAAAATCATTCGTTTTTACTTCCATCTAAAATGATTCAATATTTTCTACAAATTTTACTCTTATTGAATAAATAATATTTTTGTTCCAATACATAATTTTCTTTAATCCAATGGGATTCTTAATATGAAAAATAGTGATATAGCACGTTCCAGAATAATAAACCAACAACTGCATGATACCAGATTTAAAACTGTAAGCGAACTGATTAAATGGTTTGGTGCTATACAAGCTCAAGAATATGCACATGCTAAATGGGCTTTAGGTATGCGCCTGAATAATATAAATGAATCAATTATTGAAATAGCATTTAATAAAGGTGAACTCTTACGAACTCACATACTGAGACCTACCTGGCATTTCGTACACAATGATGATATACGATGGATGATTGCATTAACTGCTCCAAGAGTAAAAAGCGTAAATGCTTTTATGTATCGAAAAATGGAACTCACAAATAACCTATTAAACAAAACTACAGATATTCTGGCTAAAGAACTTGAAGGAGGTAAATATCTAACACGAACAGCATTGAATAAGGTTTTAGCAAAGAAAAATATCATTGCTGATGGCATACGATTAAGTTGTATCATGATGCAAGCCGAACTAAACAGCGTAATTTGCAGTGGGCCTCGCATTGGCAAACAATTCACTTATGCTCTATTAGATGAACGCGTGTTTTCAAACAGCATTATATCAAACGAAGAAGCCTTAGCAAGCTTAGCTAAAAGATATTTCTTAAGCAGAGGCCCTGCCAGTATTAAAGATTTCTCTACATGGTCGGGCTTAACAATTTCAGATTCAAAAAAAGGACTTGAGATGATTAAATCTCATGTAACGAAAGAAGTAATTGAAGGTGAAGAATACTATTTTGATCCGGTATTGTCAATAACCGAAAGAGCTAAAAAAATGTGTTTACTTCCCATTTATGACGAATATATTATGGGATATAAAAACAGAGTTGCAATACTTGATATTAAAAATAAATATGCGCCTGATACTGCTTTTGTATTTGACAATACAATTATTTACGATGGGCAAATTATAGGCACATGGAAACGGACCATTCATAAAACATCAATTGATCTTGAATATTCTTTTTTTCAACCCCAGCCAAAAGAATATTTAAAACTTGTTACTCATGCAATCAAACAATATGAACGATTTCATGATCTACCAGTGAATGTTATGAATGGCTGATCTATATATTAAGCTACAAATATCTTATAAGAAAATACTGCATTTACTTATATTCTCCGTATTCTTGTTTGAAAATAGAATTGGTCATTAATAATAAAATGCTGATGAAAAACATTTTAATCATAGATGACGAAGAAAAATTAAGAAGTCTTCTCACTCGCATTATTAGTTTGGAAGGGTTTAATGTTGCCCAGGCAAATGATTGTAAAACTGCTTTAAAGAAGCTTGATTCCGGATATTTTGACGTTATTCTTTGTGATGTTAAACTGCCGGATGGAAATGGCGTAGAACTTGTTAAACAAATCAAATCAAAATTTCCTGCTATAGAGATTATTTTACTTACTGCTTACGGAAATATTTCGGATGGTGTACAAGCCATTAAAAACGGAGCCTTTGACTATATAACCAAAGGAGACGATAACAATAAAATAATCCCTCTATTACATAAAGCGCTCGAAAAATCGGAGTTAACGAATAGAGTTCTTCATCTTGAAAAAAAACTGCATAAAAAATATTCTTTTGATAGTATTATTGGAAAATCTAATTCGATTATAGCTGCAATAGAATTGGCGAAGAAAGTTTCTGATACCGATACTACTGTTCTGCTAACAGGTGAAACCGGCACTGGTAAGGAAGTATTCGCACAAGCTATTCATCAGGAAAGTCATAGGAATGGTAAAATTTTTGTTGCTATTAATTGTTCTGCGTTTAGCAAAGATTTATTAGAAAGCGAAATGTTTGGCCATAAAGCCGGAGCCTTCACCGGTGCAATAAGAGATCAAAAGGGATTGTTTGAAGAAGCAAATCACGGAACCATTTTTTTAGATGAGATTGGCGAAATGGCTTTGGATCTTCAGGCAAAATTACTCCGTGTTATTGAAACAGGTGAATTTATTAAAGTAGGTGACGGAAAAACCACTAAGGTAAATGTTCGCATCATAGCTGCAACCAATAGAGATCTCCAAAAAGAAATTGAAGCTGGTCACTTCAGAGAAGATTTATTTTATCGTATTTCTGTATTTCAGATCAAACTTCCTCCCTTACGCGAAAGAGTTGTTGATATAGAACTGCTGGCAAAACACTTCGCATCAGAATTCAGTTCAAAAGCAAATAAAAAAACACTTACGATTAATCCTGAATATATAGAAGTATTAAAACAGCATTCCTGGAAAGGTAATATACGTGAACTTAAAAACGTTATTGAACGCAGTGTAATTCTAATTGATTCATCTGAATTAAATACGAATAGTTTACCTATAGAACTGCAAAATACAATTTCTACTAAATCCGGTAACAAGCAACTTTCTGCCTTTGATCTGGCAAGTGCAGAGAAAATTCATATTCAAAAAGTTTTGAATTATACCAACGGAAATAAAACTGAAGCTGCACGGTTATTAAATATCGCACTCACCACTTTATATCGAAAGCTCTCTGAATTTAATATCAGCTAAGCCTTTCAAAACGCTAGTATCTACCCTTTCAAAACGAAAGGGTATTTTTTTTACGTTTATTATTTATTTCAATAATCTCTCTTGCATTCAACACATTAGCATTTTTTATTTTTTCCGGATCAAAATTGGCATTGCAACCCATACAAACATCTTACATATCTATGAGCATAACTACTTACATACTCATCTTGCTTGGATTATTGTTATTCGGGCTTTTCTTCAAATCTATTAACTGGTTCGATAAAATATAAAACAATGGCTATCCTATTTGTAATCGCAATTGCAGTATTCGGCTATATGTGCTACGTATTGCTTCACCCTGAAAAATTTTAAATCATGAATACAGAAATACTTGGAATATTAGGGATGTTCGGGTTATTGCTTCTGTTGGCAATACCTCTTGGACGTTACATGGGTAAAGTTTTCAATTATGAAACTACTCTTCTTGACAACGTATTCAATCTAATTGAAAATCTTTTTTTTAAGTTAAGCGGGATTAATCCAGATAAGCAAATGACATGGAAAGAACATCTCATTGCTTTACTGACAATAAATTTGTTTTGGTTTATCATTTCCATGTTTGTGCTATCTAACATGAGCTGGCTGCCACTTAACCCGGATGGCATTGGCTCTATGAGTGGAGATCTGGCATTTAATACGTCAGTGAGCTTTATAACCAATACAAACCTACAGCATTATTCAGGCGAAACCGGATTGTCTTACCTGGGTCAATTAACTCTTATGTTATGGCAATTTATCAGCGCCGCTACAGGTATTGCCATTGGAGCCGTAGTATTTATTGCTATGAAAGAACGCTCCACAATTGCGCTGGGAAATTTTTACAGCTTATTTGTTCGAAGCTGCACACGTATCCTACTTCCTATAACATGTATCATTGCAATTATTCTATTATTTAACGGTACCCCAATGACGTTTGAAGGAAAGGATACAATTGTATCGCTACAAGGTGATACAATACAAGTAAGCCGCGGACCTGTAGCCGGATTTGTAGCAATTAAACAACTAGGTACAAATGGAGGTGGTTTCTTCGGCCCCAATTCAGCACACCCATTTGAAAATCCCAATTACTTAACAAACATCGTTGAAACCATTTCCATTATGCTCATTCCAATGGCTATGATATTTGCATTGGGATATGTATTAAAAAGAAAAAAATTAGCATGGACTATTTTTAGTGTTATGTTACTGGGTTTTATACTGCTCCTCATACCTTCTGTAATAAGTGAAATGAATGGCAATCCTGCCATTCATGACATGGGAATACAGCAACCACTTGGCAGTATGGAAGGTAAGGAAGTACGTTTTGGACCTGCTGCCTCTGCTTATTGGGCCATCAACACAACTTGTACCAGTAACGGTTCTGTAAACGCCATGCACGATAGTATGACACCGTTAACCGGAATGTTTGCTCTTCTGGGAATGATGATTAATAGTTTCTTTGGTGGTGTTGGTGTGGGATTCTTAAACTTTTACATATTCATTATTCTGGCAGTATTCATCAGTGGATTAATGGTTGGCCGTACTCCTGAGTTTCTGGGAAAAAAAATTGAAGCCAAAGAAATGAAAATTGCAATGATCATTGCCCTGTTGCATCCATTACTAATTCTGGCAAGCACAGCTATATCAAGTTATCTGTACACAAACAATCCCGATGAATACAGCAGTTGGATTAGCAATCCCGGAAGCCATGGTTACAGTCAGATGCTTTATGAATTCACTTCTTCTTCTGCAAATAATGGAAGTGGTTTTGAAGGACTGGGAGATAACACACCTTTCTGGAACATAGCCTGTGGTATCGTAATGTTACTGGCCAGGTATATACCTATCATAGGCCCGGTAGCCATTGCAGGTATGCTTTCCCAAAAGAAATATATTCCGGAAAGTGCCGGAACATTGAAAACAGATACTGCAACCTTTGGTTTAATGATCCTTGCAGTGATCTGTATTCTTGCTGCACTCGCTTTCTTCCCGGCACTTACTCTTGGACCTATTGCCGAATATTTCTCTTTATACAAATAAACATTGATTGAATATGAAACCGAACCAATCATCCTTGTTTCAAAAAGAATTGATACGTGAAGCATTGAAACAATCCTTTATAAAACTTAATCCCAGAGTTATGTTTCAGAATCCCGTAATGTTTACGGTTGAAATCGGAACAATTATTATGTTTATGGTATGCCTGTGGATTGTATCAGGAGAAACGAGTCAGGGAAATTTACTATATAACCTTACTGTGTTTATTGTCCTTTTATTAACCTTGTTATTTGCAAATTTTGCAGAAGCCATTGCAGAAGCGCGCGGGAAAGCACAAGCAAATAGTCTCAGAAAAACAAGAGAAGAAACTCCTGCAAAATGGATCCAAACAATGGGAGAAATATATATGAACGAAATCAAAATCGTTCCTTCTTCTCAATTAAAAAAAGGGGACATATTCTTATGTGAGGCTGGTGATATCATTGCCACCGACGGTGAAATTATTGAAGGATTAGCAACTATTGATGAAAGTGCGATTACAGGAGAAAGTGCTCCTGTAATCAGAGAAGCTGGTGGCGATAAAAGTTCCGTAACGGGTGGCACAAAAGTTCTCTCTGATAAAATTAAAGTTGTTGTAACAACCGAACCAGGCAAAAGCTTTCTGGATAAAATGATTGCATTGGTGGAAGGTGCTTCCAGACAAAAAACACCGAATGAAATCGCATTAACAATTTTACTTGCAGGTTTTACATTAGTTTTCATCATTGTAACCATTACATTGAAGCCCTTTGCTGATTATGCGCAAACACCAATAACCATTGCTTCGTTCATATCTTTATTTGTTTGTTTAATACCTACAACTATCGGTGGATTACTATCTGCTATTGGCATTGCCGGAATGGACAGAGCGTTGCGTGCAAACGTCATTACCAAATCAGGGAAAGCGGTAGAAACAGCTGGAGATATTGATGTATTGTTATTAGACAAAACAGGAACGATTACAATCGGAAATAGAAAAGCTACACATTTTTACCCGGCCAACGATATTGAATCAGATGTATTCATCAAATACGCTGTATTAAGTTCTCTCGCTGACGAAACACCGGAAGGTAAATCCATATTAGAATTGGCTAATCTGGATACGCGGACAATTGCACCAAGCAACCCGCGCTTTATAAAGTTTACAGCAGAAACAAAATGTTCGGGTATTGATTTTAAAGACATCCGCATCCGGAAGGGTGCTACAGATTCTATACGCAAGATCTCTAATGAGGCGGGCTATCTTTTTCCAAAAGAAATTGAGAGTAGAGTTACCATAATATCCAGCAACGGAGGTACACCTTTGGTTGTTTCAAAAAACGAAAAAGTTATTGGGGTGATTGAATTGCAGGATATCATTAAAACAGGTATCAGCGAACGTTTCGAACGTTTGAGAAAAATGGGAATCAAAACAGTAATGGTAACAGGTGACAATCCGCTAACAGCAAAATTCATTGCAGAAAAAGCCGGAGTTGATGACTACATCGCTGAAGCAAAACCTGAGGACAAAATGAATTATATCAAAAAAGAACAAGCGGAAGGAAGATTGGTAGCCATGATGGGTGATGGAACAAACGATGCTCCTGCCCTTGCGCAAGCTGATGTAGGCGTAGCTATGAATAGTGGCACACAGGCAGCTAAAGAAGCCGGCAATATGGTTGATCTTGATAATGACCCTACAAAACTGATTGAAATTGTTGAGATCGGTAAACAGCTTTTAATGACTCGCGGTACACTTACCACATTCTCTATCGCCAATGACGTAGCTAAATATTTTGCTATTATTCCGGCACTATTTATTTTAGGTATCCCTGCTATGCAAAGCCTGAATATCATGCAGCTACATAGTCCGGAAAGCGCTATTTTATCAGCCGTCATCTTTAATGCGATCATCATTCCCATCCTTATACCTCTAGCACTTAAAGGAGTTTCATATAAACCAATAGGAGCCAGTGCTCTTTTAAGACGCAACCTTCTCATTTATGGATTAGGTGGTATAATCGTTCCGTTTATAGGAATCAAAATAATCGACTTACTTGTTGCAGTATTTATCTAACCATACAATTATGAAATCGCTACTTCTTATCTCAGTTAAATTAACATTGCTCTGCATGATATTCTTTTCAGGCATTTACACCTGCTTTATATGGGGAATTGCACAAGCCTTACCCAACAACGGAAGAGGAGAAATTATTGTTCAAGACGGAAAAACGTATTATACAAATATCGGTCAGTTATTTACTGAAGATCGCTATTTCAATTCCAGACCTTCTGCTGTAAATTATAATGCATCTTCTACCGGTGGCAGTAATAAAGCGCCAAGTAACCCTATTTATTTACAAGAGGTGCAAAATAGAATTGATACAATACTCTTACATAACCCGGGTATTAATAAGTCTGAAATTCCCTCTGATCTGGTTACAGCAAGTGGTAGTGGCATAGATCCGAACATTTCTGTACAAGCTGCTACCATACAAATAAAACGTATTGCTAAAATCAGAAACATATCAGAGAACAAACTTTCTGCATTAATTACTGAATTTACAGAAAAACCATTATTCAATTTTTTAGGAACAGAAAAAATAAATACCTTGAAAATTAATCTGGCTCTGGACAATTTGAAATAACCGTTATCAATGAAAATAACAATTTATTTACTATTAAGCATATTCTCTCTATACACGTTTGCACAGAACGACAGTGTAAAGCCTTCTATCAAAATCAGCGGATATATGGAACTATATTATAGTTATGATTTCAGCAAACCATCCGATCACAATCGTCCTGATTTCGTTTATTCATTTAATAGAAGCAATGAAGTAAACCTTAATATTGGTTTCGTGAAGGTATCTTATGAAACAAAACAAGCAAGAGCAAATCTGGCATTAATGTCCGGAACCTACGCCAATGCAAACTTAGCAAGCGAACCTGGTTTATTAAAAATGATTTATGAAGCCAATGCCGGTGTTAAGATTCATAAAAATAAAAACTTATGGATTGATGCTGGTGTATTCGGATCTCATATCGGAGTAGAAAGTGCTGTAGGTAAGGATTGCTGGAATCTGACAAGAAGTATTGCTGCTGACAATTCCCCATACTATGAAAGCGGTGCGAAAATTTCTTATACTTCAGATAACACAAAGTGGTTTGTCAGTGGGCTGGTTTTAAATGGCTGGCAACACATTCAACGGGTAAATGGAAATAATACAATAGCTCTCGGTCATCAGGTTACCTTTACTCCTAACAAAAAAATCCTTATTAACAGCAGTTCATTTATAGGAAATGACAAACCTGACTCGGCAAAGCAAATGCGTTACTTTCATGATTTATATGGAAAATTTCAACTACATAAAAAATTAGGGGTAATAGCAGGCTTTGATATTGGGGCAGAACAAAAATACAAATCCAGCAAAACTTACAACATCTGGTTTACACCATTTATGATGCTTCGGTATGCAGTTTCAACCCGTCTGATGCTCGCAGCACGCGGAGAATACTATCAGGATGCAAACGGAGTAATTATAGCTAAGACAACTCCAAATGGATTTCAAACCTATGGTTACTCAATCAATTTTGATTATGTATTACCCCATAATATTTTATGGAGAGTAGAAATGAGAGGATTTACAAGTAAGGACAAAATATTTACGCTGAACAACGAACCGAGTAATCAAAATTATTTCGTCACAACCTCGTTAGCCGTATCCTTCTAATGACAGAAAAAGATCAAGCCGTTCAACATTTCTTAGACTTAATAAAAAAGTCGAGACGCGGAAAGTTTAAAATCTACATTGGCATGAGTGCAGGTGTAGGAAAAAGCTTCCGAATGCTGCAAGAAGCGCATTCTTTAATGAAAAATGGTATTGATGTAAAAATTGGTTTTATTGAAACGCACAATAGGAAAGAAACAGTTGCTCTGCTCGATGGATTACCCATTATCCCTCGCCGTAAGATCTTTTATAAGGGAAAGGAACTGGAAGAGATGGATGTGCAAGCCGTTATTAACTTACGCCCGGAAGTGGTTATTGTGGATGAATTAGCACACACAAACATTGAAGGGAGCAAAAACGAAAAACGTTGGCAAGATGCGCTTGAGATTTTAGAAGCTGGTATTAATGTAATCTCTGCCGTTAATATCCAACATATAGAGAGCTTAAACGAAGAAATAAAAATAATCACAGGTATTGAAGTAAAAGAACGAATACCCGATAGTGTTTTAGCGCAAGCCGACGAAGTAGTAAACATCGACTTAACAGCCGATGAATTAATTTTGCGTTTAAAAGAAGGCAAAATATATCAACCCGAAAAAATTCAGACAGCGTTAAATAATTTTTTCAAAAGCGAACACATTCTTCAACTCAGAGAATTAGCACTTAAAGAAGTAGCTTCTCAGGTTGAACGAAAAGTTGAAACAGAAGTAACAAAAAATAATTCAATCAAACACGAACGTTTTCTTGCCTGTATCAGCAGCAATGAAATTACTGCAAAAGCTGTAATCAGAAAAACGGCACGCCTTGCGAACTATTACCACAGTAAATGGTACGTTTTATATGTACAAACAGCACAGGAACGTAGTGATAAAATTGCATTAGACAAACAACGGCACTTAATAAACAACTTCAAACTTGCCACCGAATTGGGTGCACAAATCATTAAAATCAAAAACAATAATATTACTCAGGAGATTCTATTTCAATCTGAACAAATGAATATATCAACCATTTGTATCGGGAAACCCCAATTAAATATTTTCACTTCCATTATCGGACAAAATATATTTAATGAGTTATTGAAAAAACTTAAAAATAAAAATATTGACCTTGTAATTCTCTCATAAATGAAAATAAAAACTAAACTCACACTTGGTGTAGGGTTGCTTTTCATGCTTATTGCCATACTGGCAGGACTTGGTGCATGGCAAGTACATTCGCTTGCTTCAGATACCGAAAATATTCTGGTAGACAATTACCATACACTTGATTATTCAAGAAATATGTTACGGTTACTTGACAATATTCATATTGAAAAAAAATCAATTGAAAAATTTGATTACTATCTCAATAAACAAAAAGAAAACATATCTGAAATCGGTGAAGCGGAATTAACTGAAAATTTAGCAGAACACTTTAATGAACTGTACCTTCATCAAAACGACTCTACCCAATTACTGAACTGCAGAAACGATTTGTATGCCATTATGAAGCTTAATATGGACGCCATTCAACGTAAAAGTTTACTGGCCAGCAATAATGCTAAAGAGGCTACGCTTTGGATTGCGTTAACGGGAACATTATGCTTCATAATTGCATTTATATTATTAATCAACCTACCGGGAAATATTGCAAATCCTATTAAAGAACTGTCAGAAAGTATCAAAGAAATTGCGGAACAGAATTACTCTCAACGGGTACATTTTGAAGGACATAATGAATTCGGAGAACTTGCAAAATCTTTCAATTCAATGGCCCAAAAACTTGAAGAATACAACGATAGTAATCTTGCCACATTGATGATTGAGAAAAAAAGAATCGAAACCCTAATCAACAATATGCACGACCCTGTAATCGGGTTAGATGAGAATAAAAAAATAATATTTGTTAATGAAGAAGCCTTAAAAATTACCGGCTTAAAACAATATGAAGTAATAGGTAAATCCGCTCAAGACATTTCTGTTTCAAATGATTTAATCAGGAGTTTAATCCATGAGCTCATATCAGGTGAAGTAAGCCACGTTCAAGAAAAACCGTTCAAAATATATGCGAACAATAAAGAAAGCTATTTTGAAAAAGAAATGATCAACATTTCCATCATTCCAACAGGCGAGCAGAAAAAAGTAACTATTGGACATGTTATTATTTTACGAAATGTGACCAGCTATAAAGAACTGGATTTTGCCAAAACTAATTTTATCGCTACAGTTTCTCATGAATTCAAAACACCGATTGCTTCTATCAAAATGAGTCTTCAACTTTTGGACAATACTAAAATAGGAACAGTAAATGATGAACAAAGGAACTTATTGAACAGTATAAAAGATGATGCTGATCGATTGCTCAATATCACCGGAGAACTATTAAACATGACTCAGGTTGAAACCGGAAATATTCAACTTTCGATTATTCCTTCTAAACCAAAAGAAATTGTATCATACGCAATCAATGCTACCAAGAATCAAGCCGATCAAAAGCATATCAGACTTGATTTATCTTGCCCCGAAAACATTGCCGATGTTTTAGCTGACAGTGAAAAAACAGCCTGGGTTTTAACAAACTTACTTTCAAATGCCATCCGTTACTCCCATGAAAATTCAAGTGTATCTATTCTTATTTCAGAGATTAAAAATACAATTCAGTTTGCCGTAACAGATACCGGACAAGGTATTGCACCACAATACACAGAAAAAGTTTTTGATCGATACTTCCGTATTCCCGGAACAAAAAAAGAAGGTACAGGTTTAGGTTTAGCAATCAGCAAAGAGTTTATTGAAGCGCAGGGTGGCAAGATTAATGTTTTAAGTGACTTAGGAGCCGGCAGTACTTTTACCATTTCACTAATGGCTCATAAAAATGGGTAGGTATTTGCTATAATGTCGACATTATTTTCAATTGATTAAAATTTCTGCAAAAACATTCTATGCCAGTTTCCTTAGTAAAAAGCTTCCTTTTTTTACTAAGGATTGATGCAAGTTCATTAACTTCGCAATCACATCATTGATTTTATTTAACATGACATCAAACGTTGATCCGCTTGGCAGCGCTATTAAAGACTTTCTTTCTCATACCAGTAATTCTTCTATAGAAGTTGAATCTAATTTAACAGAACACGAAGAAATACCTGTACACTATTTATTTCGAAAAAAAGAACAAATGCCTGAAAAGGAAATTTTTGCTTTATCAAAAACTCAAGGTAGAATACTTGACGTTGGCGCAGGTTCAGGAGCACATGCCCTTGTTCTTCAACAGGAAGGAAAAGATGTGGTTGCCCTTGACATCTCTGTTAAATGCTGTGAAGCAATGAGAGAACAAGGCGTTTCAAATATTGCTTGTGAGGATTTTTTTACATTTGATGACAAAGAGAAATTTGATACTATACTTTTATTGATGAATGGTTTTGGAATAGCAGGATCGCTTGATAACCTGGAATCTTTTATTCAAAAATGCAAATCTTTATTAAAACCCGGTGGCATAATCATTGGCGAGTCTGCGGATATCTTATATCTTTTTGAAGAAGAAGATGGCTCTGTAAATATTGATTTAAACGGGAGTTATCATGGCGATATGCAATACCGAATGACCTATAAAAATGAAGTAGGTAACTGGTTTCCCTGGCTCTATGTTTCTGCAGACCTGATTACAGACATTTCGGAAAAGATAGGTTTTCAGATGATTGATTTTTATGAGGGTGATGAAGACGATTTTGTCATTTGTCTAAAACTTCAATAACCAAGGAACTTCAAGACCTGTACTATAACTCCACATAGAATACCCCAAGCTCCATTTAGAAAGATTTTAAATAAGTTTATTCTTTCCAATGTACCTAACAACAAGGAATACATTAAAATACTAGCTAATTTTATTGTACATTGCAGACATATATATCAGAAGTGGTGGCATAATGTTCCAGTTCCAATTTATATTCCTATAAATCACCTAGACTATTAGAATTAATCGCTTACCCACACTATGAGTAAATCACAAGAAACCTGGAATAAAAAAGAAGCAGAGAAAAAAAGAGCAAAGAAAAAGCAAGATAAAGAGCAGAAGAAAGAAGAACGTAAAGCCAATGCTAAAGAAGGCAGCAGCTTTGAAGATATGTTAGCCTACGTTGATGAATATGGCAACATTACGTCTACTCCTCCTGATCCGATGAAAAAGATTGTTGTCAAGGAAGAAGACATCCAGATTGCAATCCCTAAACATGCTGATTTGGCTCCTGTTGATACTGTTCGTAAAGGTATTGTGACTTTCTTCAACGATTCTAAAGGATATGGTTTTATCAAAGATACCGATACCCAAGAAAGTATTTTTGTACACATTAATGGTTTGATTGATTCAATTAAAGAAAACAATAAAGTAACATTTGAAGTTGAAATGGGACCTAAAGGGCCGAACGCAATTGCAGTGAAACTTTCAAAATAAATTGTTTTCCATATTATATTTCAAAGTCACAGTATTTAAATGCTGTGACTTTTTTGTTTCAAAAAATCGAATATTTTTCACAAACTACGAATAATCCAATTTTTTTATACTATATTTATACTTTATTAAAATAGTATTGAGATGAAAATATTAACATTTACTGCCCTATTTTTTGTTAGCATTTTCTCCGCATTTTCTCAAACAGGAATGCTGGAAAACTTTAACGATAACATCCTTGATCCAAATTGGCAAAGTGTACCAACAGGAAAGTTTTCTTTTAACGAAAGTAATGGTCAGTTGGTAGTAACTCCATCATCAGTTGGACCTGGATATGAAAATTTTGCATATAGTTTTAGTCCGGTTGACCTGACAGGCAACCCTACTGTTACTATAAAAATAAAAAACAGTTCTGCTGTTACACTCCGCATTGACCTGGTTGATATTAATGGTAATTCGACCAATGCTAGCCCTATATCAAAAGCACTTGCTATCAATAGTGCTCTTACAACCGTTACATTCGACTTCACAAATAAATTTACCCAATCAGGTGGTGCAGTTGTAGATAAAACAAAAATTGCTAAAGTAGTTTTCTTTCTTAATCCCGGCGGAGCAGCATACAGTACACCTATTACACTTGATGATGTAACTGTCGGTGATCCAATTGTAACAACACCAGGCAACATTGTACTCAATCAGGTTGGTTATGAATTAAACGGAACAAAAACTGCAATATTCACATATAGTGCGAATAGTTTATCGCCAACAACTTTTGATATTTTATCATCCACAAATGCTGTTGTATATACCGGAAACATCGTATCTAAAGGAGCGGTAGCAGGCTGGACAAACCGTTATTTCTGGGAACTGAACTTCAGCGCATTTCAAACACCCGGCATTTATAAAATTCGGGTAGGTACAAAAATCTCCTACCCTTTCGAGATCGGACAAAATATTTTATTTACAAAGACAGCATTCTCTGTAGTAGATTTTTTTACCGGAATGAGATCGACCAATAATGCCGATAAAACACTTTCTTTCAACGGGCCCAGAGATGATCAGGTTAATGTTTATGGAGGCTGGAGAGATGCTACAGGAGATCCGGGTAAACACATGTCGCACTTGTCTTATGCAGACTATTTCAATCCACAGCAAATACCTTTTGTTGTGTGGTCTTTATTGAAATCATACGAAATGTCTCCGGTATCTTTTGCAGCAAAATCTACCGATCTGTTAAATGAATCAAAGTGGGGAGCTGATTATTTGCTGCGTAATGTAGACAAACAACAAAATTATTTATACCTGTCTATTTTTGATGATTGGGGAAATGATCCGGCTTCAAGAGAGATTTGCGAATGGGGACAGCCCGGCGCAGGTAATGATGGTGCCAGAACACCCAACTACCAGGCTGCTATGCGCGAAGGTGCAGGTATGGCTATTGCAGCTTTAGCAAGAGCATACAGAATGAATCTGAATGGCGATAGCACAAAAACACAGTATTTAAATGGAGCCATACGATTATATACTAATTTAAAAGCTGTAGGAAATGGCTATGCAACAAAAAATCTTGAATACTGCAACGACCATACAGAAAACATGATTGATTTTTATTGCGGACTTTTAGCAACAGTAGAGTTATACAAAGCCACTAGGAATGCTGTTTATTTAACAGATGCAGCTGCTTATGCCGACAAAATCATCAGCATGCAGGATCCACAAGGTTTCTTTAAATCAGACGTTGCAGGTACGCGTCCTTTCTATCATGCAGCAGACGAAGGATTACCTTTGGTCTCTTTAATGGAGTATATGGATATTGATGCTTCAAAAAACACTTCAATTATTCAGGTATTGAATAAAAATATCACCTGGTATATGGGCATTTCGAAAGAAGTAAACAATCCGTTCAATTACATGAGAGAGTATTGTACGCCAAATGTAAATGGCGTACTAGGTACTCCTAAAAAGGCGTTCTTTCTTCCGCATGATAATGAAACCGGATACTGGTGGCAAGGAGAAAATGCTCGCTTAGCGTCTATGTCAACCGCATTATTATTAGCCGGAAGAAAATTGAACAGCCAGTTTACGATGGGAACAGATTCTCTGAGTACGTTTGGTTTAGCACAACTCGACTGGATACTTGGCAAAAACCCCTTTGACGTTTGTATGATGACAGGTGCAGGTACTACTACTTACCAGAACTACCCGGTAAGTACTGCAATACCGAATGTAACCGGTGGTATTTGTAATGGTATTACATGTAAAGACATGGAAGAAACAAATATTGACTGGATGCCTTACGCTTCAACTGATTGGAACAACTGGAGATGGATTGAACAATGGCTGCCACACGATGCATGGTTCTTATTAGCACTATCATCTGTGGATGTTATGAATACACAACCACCGGCACCTCCTGCTGCAACTTTCACCTCAAGCGTATCAAGCGTATGCTCAGGTACAACAACGACACTAACAAATACATCAACAGGAACTATTACTTCATACTCCTGGAATTTCGGAATAGATGCGTCAATAGCTACTGCATCAACTGCCGGACCATTTACAATATCCTGGAGCAGTATCGGAGTTAAAACAATTTCACTCACGGTAACAGGCCCCGGAGGAACATCTACAAAAACATCAACTGTTACTGTTACAACAGTTCCCTCAGCTGCCGGAACTATTACTGGTGTAGCGAGCACGTGTGCAAATAGTACAGGAGTTACATATTCTATCCCTTCTATTACTACAGCAACCGGTTATACATGGACATTACCAACAGGTGCTGCGATCACAGCGGGTACAAATACAAATGCCATTACCGTTTCATTTGCTACAACAGGTGGTACGATTCAGGTGACTCCTACTAATACATGTGGTAATGGAACTCCTACGTCAACACCTGTATCAATTACAACCGTACCTGCTGCTGCAGGAACCGTTACAGGTGCAGCCAGTACGTGTGCAAATAGCACCGCTGTTACATACTCAATACCTTCTGTTGCAACAGCGACTGGTTATACATGGTCGCTACCAACAGGAGCATCCATCACCGCAGGAACGAATACAAATGCAATTACTGTTTCGTTTGCTACAACAGGTGGTACCATTCAGGTAACACCTACCAATACCTGTGGTAACGGAACACCTGCCACAAAAACCATTGTAATTACTACTGTGCCAACTGCTGCCGGAATCATTACAGGTGTAGCAAGCACGTGTGCAAATAGTACAGGAGTTACATATTCTATCCCTTCTATTACTACAGCAACCGGTTATACGTGGTCGCTACCAACAGGTGTATCGATCACTGCGGGAACAAATACAAATGCTATTACCGTTTCTTTCGCTACAACAGCTGGGACCATTCAGGTAACTCCTACTAATACGTGTGGTAACGGAACTGCTGCCACTAAAACCATTGCAATTACAACCGTACCAACTGCTGCCGGAACCATTACAGGTGCAACCAGCACGTGTGCAAATAGCACCGCTGTTGCATACTCCATACCTTCTGTTGCAACAGCGACTGGTTATACATGGTCGCTACCAACAGGAGCATCCATCACCGCAGGAACGAATACAAATGCAATTACGGTTTCTTTCGCTACAACAGGTGGTACCATTCAGGTAACACCTACCAATAGCTGTGGTAATGGAACGGCTGCATCAACACCAGTTTCAATTACAACCATACCCGCTGCTGCCGGAACCATTACAGGTGCAGCCAGCACATGTGCAAATAGTACCGGCGTTACATACTCCATACCTTCTATTACAACAGCTACCGGTTATACATGGTCACTGCCAACAGGAGCAGCTATAACAACAGGAACGAATACAAATGCAATTACGGTTTCTTTCGCTACTACTGGTGGACCAATTCAGGTAACACCAACCAATGCGTGTGGCAACGGAACTTCAGCCTCCAAAACAATTACACTCACAACAGTACCTGTTGCTGCCGGCAGCATTACAGGAACAAACAGTACTTGTGCGAATACCACAGGCATTACATATTCTATTCCTGCAGTTTCAAAGGCCACAGGTTATACCTGGTCTTTGCCAACTGGGGCTTCTATCACAGCAGGAACAAATACAAATACTATTACTGTTAGCTTCGCTACTACAGGCGGTAACATTCAGGTAACACCAACCAATACGTGTGGTAACGGAACTGCTGCGTCAATACCTGTTTCGATTACAACAATACCAACTGCAGCAGGAACAATAACAGGTTCCGCAAGTACATGCGCTAATAGTACAAGCGTTACATACTCTACACCTTCTGTTACTGCAGCGACCGGTTATACATGGTCTTTACCAACAGGTGCATCTATAACAGCCGGAACAAATACAAATGCAATTATCGTTTCTTTCTCCACTACTGGTGGTTCAATTCAGGTAACGCCAACCAATACGTGTGGTAACGGCACGCCTGCGTCACTTGCTGTTTCTATTACAACTGTGCCTGCTGCTGCTGGCACTATTACCGAAAGCACTTCAAGTGCTTGTGCCAATAGTCCTGATATAACATACTCTATATCTACTGTCTCAGGTGCTACAGGATATGCATGGACAATCCCAACCGACGCATCAATAACTGCCGGCATTAATACAAACAGTATTACTGTAACTTTCGCCTCTACGGGTGGTAATATTCAGGTAACACCTACTAATATCTGCGGCAATGGGCAAAGCAGCAACACTGCAATTGAAATTATCCCGATAGGTTCTTCTCCTTGCTTCCTTCCTGTAACATCCAGTATTAGCGGACCGGCCAGTGTAACTGCGGGAGAACAGAATGTTACGTATTCGGTATCTGCTACCGCAGGTTCTACGTACAATTGGAATGTACCGGCAGGAGCAACAATCGTAAGCGGGCAAGGGACAAACACCATTGTCGTAAATTTTGGAAATGCGGGTGGAAATGTTTCCGTTCAGGAAACTAATTCTTATGGTACTGGTGCAGTCGTTTCTAAAACAGTCGGGATAACTGTCACAACCGGTATTGTAACAGCTGCAGACGACACGTTTTCAATGTATCCAAATCCTACAAATGAATATAGCACTGTTACATTTGGAAACACCCAAACCGAAACGGCTCAGCTATCCATAATTGATATGAAAGGGGTAATTTTATATTCTGAAGAATCCAGTACACATAATGAACTGACAATAGGAAATGAACTTGCAGCCGGAATTTATATCGTTCAGATTAAAATCGGAGACAACACCGTTACCAAACGATTAATCAAAATGTAATCGCATATTAGTTCTTAATTCCTTTTCAGAACAAGACAAACTAGATATAATAAACGAAAGAAGTCCCGCTAATTGCGGGACTTCTTTCGTTTATTTCTTTTCTTTCTGTTAAGCTAATATTTCATCATCCTTCAAATCATTTCGTTTTACATAACGAGATAATTTAAAACCATAAACCGATATATATATATAGCATGCTACAACAATCAGTAGCGCATAATCATAATTAGCATAAGCAAAATTACGTACATTAAATGGTACTACTGCACCGCCTACAATAAACATGATCAATACAGCCGAACCATCCAATGAGAATTTACCAAGACCATTAACCCCCAAAGTGAAAATACTCGGGAACATAATTGCATTAAATAAACCAATGGACATAACCAGATAAAAATTATATACTACATATTCTTTGGGTAAAAGAATTGCAATCAGAATTAAAAGGGATGATATAGCTGCAGATGTTCCTAATGCTTTATTTGTTGGAATATATAACAACAACAATGCGCCTAAGAATCTACCGACCATGGCAAGTTGCCAATACTTACCGGCCAGCTCGGGTGAAAAATCTTCCAGATAATTTGCCAAGGCAACTTCTGCACCCACATAAGCAAAGATTGCAAACGCTCCCAAACGCAATTGAGAGAAATGCATTACGTGTCTTTTACGTTTGGATGTAACTTTATTTAATGGTTCCAATAAATGGGTATCCATTTCTGGCAAATAAATTAACATTAAAAATATGGCGAATAGAATCATCATAATTCCAAAAACCAAATATAATTTATCTATATAAGCAGATTCAATAGTAATTTTATCCATCAAAGGTAATGACTGCAAATATTCAAATGGAATATTAATATAACGGCTTAATATTTCCATAGACACGATCGGACCAATTACTGTACCTAACGCATTAAAAGCCTGAACAAAAACCAAACGGCTCGCCGCCCGCTCTACTCCGCCTAACAACACTACATATAAGTTAGCGCCTACCTGTAATATTGTAATACCGGCAGCCATAAAGAATAGTGCCACTAAAAAAAGATAATATAATTTATAGGTTACGGATAGCAAAAATAGAAAACACCCCACACAAGCAAGAAGCCAGCCAATCAAAATACCTTTTTTATAGCCAATGCGCTGAATCATACTACCTGCCTGAAGAGACACGATCAAGTATGTACAAAAGAAGGTCAGGTTAATTAAGGTTGATACTGAATAAGAAAGCCCGAATACAACCTTGAAATGTTGATACAGAAATAAATTCAAATTTGTTAATAGCCCCCACATAAAAAACAAAACGGCCATTACAAAAATCAGTATTAGTCGTTGTTTCTTACTAATCTGAAGAGTTAATTCTTTCATCTACTAAATTTTATATTCACGAAGATTCGATATCGCTTAATTTGACAATATGTCAAATAATATAAAACCATAAGGTTTTATTTCAATTTGCTGAATAATACTATTAACAATGGTTACTTCATTCTCAATACTACCATTATCGCTATATAAATATACAACTAATTTATTAGTACGGGATATAGGCATACTTAGTTTAATTGAAACTTGCTCATTATGAGCACCTAAATTATAAAAAATGATTTTATCGGAACTTAACCCACTAATTTGCAAAGCAATACATTTACTTGGTATTGAGGATATAACCTGACAATTTGCGAATTTACCGGTGTTTGTACCTAGCTTTCGCCTTATTTTAGAAAATTCGCGAATGGTTTTCCAGTAAGGTGAGTCTTTGCTCAAAATATCGTCGTCGCCAAAAGGATTAAATAAACACTCCCTGATTGCCCCATCCAGCAGCCCTCTTCCCTTTAATCCCTGCTCAGTTCCATAATAAATGCATGGAATGCCCGGCAATAATAAAAAAGCCCGCAATAAATTAATAAAAGCTGATTCATTCATTCTATAGGCAATGCGGTGCTTTGGCATTTGTCCTATTTGATCGTGATTATCTAAAAATCGGATAGGTATTTTTTCATTCTCTGCAGAAAAAACGTCGGGTCTTTTTTTATCACCTAACATGTTTTTTACAAATGATAAATAAAAATTAAAATCTAAATAACCATCAATAGAAGTATATTGATTTACTAGTGACTGCTCTCCGATAATTTCAGCAAAAACAAAAAAATCTTTCTTATTTACAGATTTGACAAACTTGTTTATCTCTGAAATAAATTTATTTAACCAAACAGGAGCTATATGCTTGGCAGCGTCAATCCTAAAACCATCGCAATCGGTTAATGCAAACCAATATGAATAAACTGCGATCATTACTTCAAGATTTTCATCTCCGATAATAGACTCATCCTGAATTAAATCTTTCAATTCAAAAATATCTCCGTCCCACGTTTCCGGTATTTCTTCCCAATTAACAATTCTCCCTTTACGGCTATAACAATTAAAATTTCTGAGATCTGAAGGAATCGGACGATCATCATATCTCCATACTTTTGCAGCAAACCGGATTCCATTCTTATAGGCTGGATTCTCTTTTATGTAAGACCAATTATTCCCGGTATGATTTACAACAATATCAAAAAACACCCGCAGATTTAAGTCGTGTGCTTTAGAGACCAATTCAATAATATCAGCTTTGGTTCCCCATTGAGAATCAACTTCCAAGAAATTCTCTATTGAATATCCATGATACGATTCGGGATTATTTTGCAAAAAAGGATTTATCCAGATCGATGTAAATCCCATTTCTGAGATGTATTTTAAATTACCTGTAATGCCCTGAATAGTACCGCCGCATCTGGTTTGCAGCGCTTCAAGCGTTCCAAAACCGGTATCAGATAAAACAGTATTCCTTGACTTGCCGTCATGAAAACGATCCACCAATAAAAAATACATCAATTCTTCTTCTATTGGTCTTTCAGAATTCCAATAGGTTTTATTTTTTGTTAATTCCGAGAGATGAATGTCTTGAATTGACCTCATAAAAAAAGCCCCGCAGGGCTGTTTGTTTATGCAATTACTGTTGATGCCTGAAATGTGAACTGATCCCTGAAAGCTGCTAATTCAGCAGAAAAATCAGTCACTTTAAGTGGAATGTATTTTAATAATTTTGTTTCAGGATTAATCTTTTGTTCTCTTAGTTCAAGATGCTGATTGATAAAGATAAATTCTAACGAAGGATACAAATCTTTTACCTCATCTATCAAATCATATATTTCAAGATTACGTTCTGTTAAATTATATACATCTGAAGGGATTTCTTTTGTAAGCATCGCTTCTAATGTATCTACAGCCTTATTAACATGAATAAATGAACGACTCTGGCGTCCATTCCCATGAATTGAAATTCTGTTTTTATAATGTGATTCAAACATGAATTTATTAATCACCGCATCAAAACGCATCGATGAAGAATAACCATACACGTTTCCTAAGCGGATAATTATTGCATTCATTTTAGCTCCTAAACGAGCAACATGTTCCTCGCCACGCATCTTTGAAACACCATAGATTGTTTTAGGATTAACAGCTGAATTTTCATCAATCAAATCTTTTCCCGATCCATATACAGAGCAACTACTTACATAAATAAGTTTTTTCACTGTTTTGATTTCTTCAATCGCATACACCAACTCTGCCGTTCCCCAGTGATTCACCTGCTCGTACAAATGACTGTCTGCGCTTGCAAAAGGCGTAGATACTCTGGCAGCTAAATGATATACAACATCAATATCTGCTAACACTTTACGGATTTTTCTGGTATCAAGTAAGTCGCCAAATTCAAACTGAATTTTATCTTTTGAGATCCGTTGAGATGAATTAATAAACAAATTATAATTTTCTCTTGATAAATTATCGTACACTACAACCTTTGAAATAGCAGCATTTTCAGCCAGTTTCAATACCAACTCTGTACCAACATATCCCGCACCACCAGTAACTAATACCTTCATATAATAACTTAATTCTTAAATTAATTCTTGCTCACTAATTCTGTATTCAAGCCACATTCCGTTTTATTTAAGCCAAACCAGCGACCTTGTCTGTTATATGTTTCCAAATCGAATTTACGGGTACATGGTTCGCAACCAATACTTAAATAACCTTTTGCTTCCAACGGGTGGCGAGGTATTTTATATTCTTTAATATATTTTTCAATCATACGTACATCCCAGTCAAGCATGGGATGAAACCGCGTTGTATTGTGAGGTGCAGGCTGCTCTAATTTAAAATTTTTACGAACAGCACTTTGATCAGCACGCACACCATTGATCCATATATCATATTCTGGTAATACGGCATCCAACGGTTGTACTTTATTCAAATAGCAGCAATAATCAGGGTCTGAAGTAAATAATAATCTTCCTTCAGCATCTTTCTGCATATTTCTTGGAGTGGATGAAGAAACTACATGAACATCTAGTTTGAATAAATCTGCTATTTGATCCCGGTACGAAATCGTTTCCGGAAAATGGTATCCTGTATTGATAAAGTATACAGGAATAGATGTTTCAAATTCGCTAAGAATATGAAGTAAGACAATACTATGTGTCTGAAAAGAGGAAGAAGTAAATAATTTCAACCCCTTTTCCTGATACTCCCTCAGTTTGATATATATATCTTCCTTATTCATTTCAAAACAAAATTTAATTCTGCAAATTACTAAATAACTACTTTACAACAAAATATACCAGTCAATAAGTTCCATTTATAAAATATTATTTCGAAAATATTATTTTTTCATCCTAATTCAACAAAAAACATTTAAAAGTCCGTGATAAATTCTGCGAAAGTAAAGGAATCAAGGATACGAAATTGTAGTTTTGTCAAATTGAAATAATTGATATTTAATACCTATACAACTTTGAGAACTGCAATATTCAGAAAGGAACATTTCAATGCTGCACATCGTTTATATAATCCATTGTGGAGTGATGAAAAGAACAATGCAGTTTTCGGAAAGTGTAACAACCCGAATTATCATGGTCATAATTATGAAGTGATCATTAAATTAACCGGAGAGATTGATCCCGTAACCGGTTATGTATTCGATACAAAGGTCTTAAGCGACTTAATTAAAAAACATATTTTATTGCGTTATGATCACAAAAATTTAAATCTTGATTGTGAAGAATTTAAACAAGTGAATCCAACAGCAGAAAATATTGCCAAACAAATTTATACAACCTTACGATCTTTGATTGATTCGTCATTAGATCTGAAAGTTATATTATATGAAACAGAACGAAACTTTGTTGAATACCCAGCATAAACCAGACGTAATGGACGAATTAGGTGAAGACCACGTTTCTACATCGGCAGAAACACCGCTCCGTGAGGATGCATTTGAAAAAGATGATGCTTTAAAAATCGAACTTATACAAAAACATTTTAAAGAGATCATGCATATACTTGGGCTTGACCTTTCGGACGATAGTCTTAAAGGAACACCTAATCGGGTAGCTAAAATGTATGTAAAAGAAATATTCAGCGGATTAAACCCTGCAAACAAACCAAGCATCCGTTTGTTTGAAAATAAATACAAGTACAATGAAATGCTGGTTGAGAAAGATATTACACTTTACTCCTATTGCGAACATCATTTCGTTCCGATTATCGGAAAGGCTCATGTGGCTTATATCTCGAATGGAAAAGTAATTGGTTTATCTAAAATAAACCGACTGGTTCAATACTATTCAAAAAGACCTCAGGTACAGGAGCGCCTGACAGTACAAATTGCCGAAGCGCTTAAAGAAGCCTTGAAAACTGATGATGTAGCCATTGTTATTGATGCAGCACATTTGTGTGTTTCTTCCAGAGGTGTTAAAGATACCGCAAGCACTACAATTACAGCGCATTACTCAGGAAAGTTTAAAGAAGACCAAACACGAAATGAATTTCTTGCGTTCATACAAAAATAAATAATCTATTTAAACCAGGACCATGAGATTAGAAGACGAAATAAAACAAGTAAAGGCATTTAATAATGAGTACAACAAGGCTGTTGTAAACCTTATTTATACCTACAATTGGCTGGAATCTTCTTCGAAAGCTTTTTTTCAGGAATATGATCTTACTTCCCAGCAATTCAATATACTCCGGATTTTAAAAGGACAACATCCAAACCCCTCTACTATAAATTTGTTGAGAGAACGGATGCTTGATAAAATGTGCGATGCGTCCAGATTAGTTGAAAGATTGAGAATCAAAGGTTTAGTAGAGCGTTCAAAAGCATCTTCTGACAAACGCGCCGTTGACATATTAATTACTAAAAAAGGAGAGGAATTACTTACTAAAATATCCTTAAAATTCCCTGAATTTGAAGAACAGTTCAAAACCCTTACCGAGGAGGAAGTAACTGTTTTGAACAACTTATTAGACAAATTAAGGGGGTAATCCACCTATTTATCCACATTAACAACTCATATACATAAAATAATAAGAAATAACGGTTACTAAATTTGCTGCAAAAGTATATAAAACATGAATGACCAAGAGATTTTAGTGCGGCTAAAACAGGGAGATGAAAATACCTTGGACTTACTCTACAAACAAAACTACCGAATGATGATCAAATTGATTGTCAAAAATAACGGTAGCGAAGAGGAAGCAAAAGATATTTATCAGGAGTCATTAATTGTTCTATGGCAGAAAATTCGCGATCCGAATTTCATATTAACCTCTAAAATAAGCACTTACTTATATAGTATTTGCTTAAATCTTTGGAGAAAAGAACTTGAACGTAAGAAACGCTTTTCTTACGAAATAAAAGAAGAGGTCGATATCATAGATATGGATCGGGATGAACGAATAAAAATAATCAATAAGTGCATACAACAATTAGGCGAAACCTGCAGAGACGTATTAACTTATTATTATTTTGACCGTTTATCGATGGTAGAAATTGCAGAAAAAATGGGTTTTGCAAATTCAGACACTTCTAAAACCAAAAAATACAAATGTAAAAAGGAGCTGGACCTCCTTGTAAAATCTTTATATAAAGAAAGCGACTTTCTTGATTAATTTATGAATATCTCAGAAGAAACTATTGATTCGTTCTTGCGAGGAGATTTAAGCGGAGCTGACTTAGAAAAGTTCAATAGCGCCCTTGCAGCAGATCCGAAGCTTCAGCAGGAAGTATCTATTCAACGTGATATCGTTGAATCTTTAAAACAATACCGTCATCAGCAATTAAAAAACAGGTTAAACTCTATTGAAATGAAACCTGTTGGCCTTGGAACATTTTCTTCCACATATATTAAACTGGCTGCGTCTATTGGTGTTGTTGCTCTATTGGTGGGCGGCTATATACTATTTAATAAAAACAATGTTTCATCCAGCATTTCTACTAACGAAGCGGAAAAAGCAACTGTTAATAGTGAAATTGGTGAAAGCATAACAACCGGAGCTGAGACGCCTGCCTCTGATAAAACTATTGCAAATACTACAACTGCTGCCACTGAAAACACAAGCATTTCAAGCGAAACAGCTTCAAAAAACCCAGCTGTATCTGACACAAAAAAATCTTCTTCAAACAATGTAAAAGGTTCTAAAAAGTCCACGGCTTATACCGAACCTTCTGACACAGAAATGAATGAAGATTATGCAATGGATAAAGTAAACGATGATTTTAGCATACCGACAATAAACGATGGTAGTGCCAGTATTTCTGCTCCCCAAATAAAAGTGAGCATTGTTAAAGAAAAAAATCTAGGTTATCGCTTCTTTAATAACCAATTATTCCTTCATGGAAATTTCTCTAACAGCACATATGAACTATATGAGTTAAATAATAAGCCATCAAAACAGTTATTCTTATATTTTGAAAATAATTATTACGAGCTTATTCAAGGAAAAACAAAAGTAACAGACTTGATCCCTATTACGGATAAAACTACTTTACTTCAATTAACTCAATTAAGAGAACATTAATAGCATATCTTACCTCTTTCATTGGATAGGTCAAATTTCTTCGGTAAATTTGACCTATCCGTTTTTTATAGCATTACGTGGCAGAGTCAGTTAACAAAAAGAGAAAAAAAATACTGGGAAGTTTTCCATATACAACAGTAATTTTCAGCATTACCTTATCATTAAGTGTTATAGGTCTGTTCGGACTGATTTTAATTAATGCCCAATCCATAAAAAAAATAATCCATAATCAGGTAGGTGAAGTTCAGATATATGTTCACAACCATGTTAGTGATTCTCTTTTAATAGCATTTAAAGCCGGACTGTATCAAAAGAACTACTTGGCTAAAGATGCGGCAGGGAATCCGGAAATCACCTACATTTCAAAAGAGGAAGCTAAAGAAGAATACATCAAACAAACCGGCCAGGACTTTACAAAAATAATCGAAGAAAATCCATTACGCGCTTCATATACCATTCACGTTTCGGATCAATATACAGATTCAGCTTCAATGAATTTTATTGTAAAAGAATTAAACATGGAACCGGCCGTTTATGAAGTTATATATGAAGAAGCTTTACTGAAAAAAGTAACGCGCAACATTGAAAATGCCGGCATTATACTCGCAGGTTTTGCGATACTGCTTACTATTGTAACATTCTTTTTAATCAACAACACCATAAAACTTGCACTTTATTCTCAGCGTTTTTTAATACGAAGCATGCAGTTGGTTGGTGCCCGCCCATTCTTCATTCAAAAACCTTTTATTTATCGCGCTATGCTGCAAGGAGCTATTAGCGGCATTATTGCTTCGGGGCTTTTATTCATTCTTCAACAATATGCGTTTACTACCATTGAAGATTTACAAAAGTTATACGTACCCGATCTAACATATCTATTATATGCCGCACTTGTTGCAACCGGTGCAATGATTGGCTTAGTAAGTTCGTTCTTATCTGTTCGCAAATACATGTTCTTATCATTAGACGATTTATATTAAAATTATGAGCAAAGAAAAATTAGTTTTCGGAAATATAAACTACATCATCATGGTTGCTGGTGTATTATTAATGGTTATCGGATATTTTATCATGGCTTCTGATACCGAAGCTTATGGCTTTGGAACAAAAGGCCTGACAGTAGGTCCGATGATTGTTTTAGCAGGCTTAATCGTTGAAGTAGCAGCTATATTTTATACGCCAAAGAATAAAGCCTAAACATGACCTGGCTTGAATCCATTATCCTTGCTATAGTAGAGGGATTAACAGAGTTCTTACCTGTATCTTCTACAGGCCACATGATTATTACTTCTGCGATTATGGGCATCAAAAATGACCCGTTTACAAAAGTATTTGAAGTTGCCATTCAGTTTGGTGCCATCTTATCTGTTGTTGTTTTATACTTTAAACGATTCTTCAAAAGTTTTGATTTTTATTTCAAACTTTTTGTAGCGTTTATTCCTACTGCTATTGCAGGTTTATTATTAAAAAAACACATCGATGCTCTCCTTGAAAATGTCTGGGTAGTAGCGTCTACATTATTACTTGGAGGAATTGTTTTACTCTTTGTTGATAAATGGTTTCAGAAAAATGAAGAAGAAGGTACTGAAGAAGTTTCTTACAAGACAGGTTTTCTGATTGGTTGCTTTCAATGTATTGCCATGATACCTGGTGTGTCACGTTCTGCTGCTACTATTATTGGCGGTCTGACTCAAAAATTGACCCGTAAAGCTGCTGCTGAATTTTCTTTCTTCCTGGCCGTACCTACTATGTTTGCTGCAACAGCAAAAAGTTTATACGATGAAAAAGATTTAATACTTGAATCGTCAGATAAAATACCTTTATTATTACTTGGTAACATTGTTGCTTTTATTGTTGCCATGCTTGCCATTAAATTCTTTATTAATATTCTCACCAAATATGGCTTTAAAGCATTTGGTTATTACAGAATAGCACTTGGCACACTCCTATTAGTTTTGCTTTTAATGCACGTAGATTTAGCTGTTGTATAAACTACTCTAAAACTCATACATGTCTACGATTGAAACGCCACAGCTTGATTTAATTCTATGCTTAGATAAACCATATCATTGGACCTCGTTTGACGTAGTTAAAAAAGTACGGCGGGTTTTAAAGATGAAGAAAGTGGGACATGCCGGCACACTGGATCCTCTTGCTACAGGGCTATTAATTGTTTGCACCGGAAAAAAAACCAAAACCATTGAGTCATTAATGGCCGATGAAAAAGAGTATTCCGGTTCTATTTCTTTAGGTGCTACAACAGCGTCTTACGATCTAGAAACAGCATTGGAAAATCAAACCGATATTTCTGCATTAACAGAAAATCAAATCAGGAAAACAGTTAAACATTTTTTAGGAACAATTACTCAAATCCCTCCCATCCACTCTGCCATTAAAGTAGATGGAAAACGAGCGTATAATGAAGCACGCAAAGGAAATGAAGTAATAATCAAACCACGTCAGGTTTTCATAAAGGAATTTCGAATAGAGAAAATAGAATTACCACTCGTTTATTTTAATATTGTTTGCAGTAAAGGCACCTACATCCGCACCATTGCAAACGATTTTGGCAAGGCGTTGAACTGCGGTGGTCACCTTAATTCCTTACGCAGGGAACGCATCGGAAACTATTCGGTCAAAGATGCTGTTACTCCTGAACAACTTGAAGCTTTATACAAACCTGCATGAAAATTTATAGAGATATAAAAGAGTTCGAACCATTGCATAAAGCAGTTGTTACAATAGGCGCGTTTGACGGGGTTCACATAGGACACAAAAAAATATTAAATCGTTTAACAGAGCTGAGCAGCCTCGTTAATGGTGAAAGCGTATTGATTACTTTTTGGCCACATCCCAGATTTGTTCTTAAAAAAGATGCCGAACCAATTGGCTTATTAAACACGCTGGAAGAAAAAATCCACTTATTGGATTCTTATAAAATAGATCACTTGCTAATTTTAAATTTCAACGAAGAATTTGCAAAACTAACAGCAGATGCATTTATCGAAAATATTTTAATTAAAAGTATCGGCACACGGTTTTTAGTTTTGGGATACGACCATCGTTTTGGTAATAACCGCGAAGGCAGTATAGACTATCTGAATACCAATAAAGAACACTTCGGAATTGAGTCTATAGAAATTCCTAAACAGGAAATTGAATCGCTGACAATATCATCCACATTGATACGTAAAGCACTATTGAATGGTGATAGCGCTGTTGCCAATCAAAATCTAGGCTATCCTTATTTACTGAGAGGTTTTGTAATTGAAGGAAACAAATTAGGCCGGACAATAGGTTTTCCTACGGCAAATATTTTCATTGAAGATCAGGATAAGCTTATTCCTAAAAATGGTGTATACGCTGTATATGCATATATTGAAGGCGAACGCTATAAGGGAATGTTAAATATAGGTGTTAGGCCTACAATTAATAACGATAAACGCAGAACCATAGAAGTACACATATTCGATTTTAACGAAGATGTGTATGGAAAAACAGTACGGCTTGAGCTTATAACTTATATCCGCGATGAAGTTAAATTCAGTGGGATCGATGCATTGATTGAACAACTTAAAAAGGATGAAATAGAAAGCCGGTCTATTTTAAAATAGCACGTCTTATTTTTTCAATTCAATATATACAGGAAAATGATCGCTGTAACCTCCATAATACTTATTGCCTAAATATGTTCTGAATGGACCCGACTTAAGATCGTTTTTATAATACAACCATTCCGGATTAAAAATTTCAGCATCTAAAAATTGTATTCCTTTTTTATTCATAATAGAATTACTAACCAATATCTGATCAAATAAAAACCAATCTTTTTTATACTTACATGTTCCTTTTCCTTCATCCTGCAAAGTCCTGAATGGATTAATTAAATCACCATTGATGTTTTTACTTGTTGTTTTAAGCTTTAACATTACAGACATACTTTCGTTTGAAGGTTGATCATTAAAATCTCCCATCACAATAATATTGCTCGCCGGGTTCACTGTAATAATTGAATCAATGATCTCTTGTGTAAGCATTGCCGCTGCAATACGCTTGTGCTCCGACTTTTCCTCCCCTTCTCTGCGTGATGGCCAATGATTCACCAATACGTGTACTGTATCATTCCAAAGAATTCCTTTTACAACCAAAACTTCTCTTAAAAACAATTCCGGATTCTCATCTTTATCAAAATACGATAAATACGAAGTTAATGGTGTAAAATACGTTTCATTATAGAGAAGACTAACATCAATGCCTCTTTTATCCGAAGAATTAAAATGAATGATCTTAAACGATGCGGATGTGTCTTTTTGCAACAGATCTTCCAATACTTCTTTATTTTCAACTTCTGACATCCCCAGCAATGCAAGCGAACCTGATTCATTCAATCTGTTCATTACATCTTTGATATGTTCTAATTTTAACTCATAGCGTTCTATTGTCCAGTTTAACTTACCTGTTGGTAAAAAATCATTATCATTTGTATGTTCGTCATCGACGGTGTCAAACAAATTCTCAGTATTGTAAAATGCAATTCTGCATATTGTAGCATTTGTTTTGTTTGACTTGTTAGCTGTTTCAGTATGGTAAGAACAGGACATCGATAATAAAACACCAACAACTACAAGTATTGTACTGATATTCATACACTTCATCAGAATTAATAAAACAAATGTGATTCAAGGATATAAATTACGATTTCTAAACTTGTTTTAGAGTGATTTCCTCAGGAAATTAGCAGAAATATTAGCGAACCATGAAAAATTCAGAAATAAAATTCAGTATAAAATTAGACGATAAAAATATTCCCGAATCCATTGTATGGGAAGCAACGGATGGACCTTCTGATAAACCCTTACCTACAGATGCGATTGCCTTGTCACTATGGGATCATGCACAAATGAATACCATGCAAATCAATATCTGGACAAAAGAGATGCCTGTAGAAGAAATGAAACGTTTTGCCATTGAGGGCATTGGCGGTATGGCCGATTCCATTGAAAATGCAACCGGTGATATTAAAATGGCCGAAATGATTCGAGAACTATGTAAGAAACTCGTTATACATGTAAAAGAAAATGCAAAACAATAAATTTCCAAAAGCCTCTTATGTTTTAAGAGGCTTTTTATTTGACTTTTTGCTATTACATTTTGGGGATTTATTAAAATAATTACAAGTAATATTCAATAGGTACAATAGCAAATATTTAATTTAAACTTTTCGACTATTTTATATAATAAGTCGAAAAGTTTAGTAATTTTGATTTTTATAAGGTCTACCAGAGCAAATTATTTCCCAATAAAATCTTTAAGAGCCTACAATTTAAATACCCCAATACTATGAAAAAAATACGTATACTTTTATTGCTTACACTTCTGTACAGCGCAGCACAGGCTCAACAGCAAACACAAGAGCCTACTACATTTTCTCTGAAGCAAGCAATCGATTATGGTTTAAACGAAAACTTTGCAGTGAAAAATGCGAACCTGCAAAGTGAAATGTCGGACGCACAAAAAGGAGAAGCCCGCGGATCTTTGCTTCCGCAGATTACAGCACAGGCAGATTTAGTACACAGTTTTCAGGTACAAAAAAACATTACAGAAAACGGTGCTGGTCTTGTAAGTAATCCGAATGTTCCGCTGGGAACACCTACAGCTTTTCAATTGGGTTTAAAAAACACATTCACACCTAACGTAACAGGATCTCAGGTTTTATTTGATCAGGCTTTCTTTTCTGCTCAAGGTGCTGCAACGGCAAATCAAGAGATCGCAGAAAAAAATATTACTAAAAGTAAAATTGATGTTTCTGTAAATATTACAAAAGCATATTATGGTGTACTGGTGAATGAAAAACAATTACAGGCAATTGAATCCAGTTTAACCAGTTTAGATTCAATATATCGTGAAACAATAGGGCGTTACGAATCAGGTCTTGCCCGTAACATAGACGTAAGCAGAACCTTAGTGAGTCTTAACAATGTTCGTGAGCAGCAACAGGAAATTATACGTACTGTAGCACTTAGTCGTTCTATTCTTAGATATCAAATGAATTTATCAGAAGAAAATCCATTGATCCTAACGGATAGTTTATACCCGGGTATGATTGTAGAAATACAAAAAATTCTGGCAGAAAATAAAGAGGCTACGAAAAGCACTTACAGCAATCGCATAGAATATTCTATTATTCAAAGTCAACAAAAATACAATGCGTATTTATTGAAAAATGCCAAAGCTGGCCATTACCCAAGATTATTAGCCATCAGTTCTTTTGGTTATAACCCTGGTGCTACACATTTCTCAGACTTGACTCAATCAGCCCGTTGGTATGATTATTCTACCATCGGCTTACGTTTGCAAGTTCCTATTTTCTCTGGCTTTGCTGTTAATTATAGAGTTCAACAAAAAGAAATCCAGCAAAAGATAACAGATAATAATAAACGTTCCCTAGAAAAAGAAATAAATCTTGAAGTAGAACAGGCTATTATTAATTTATATAATAGCGTTCAGTCATTCAATATTCAAAAAGAAAATCTTGCCCTTGCCGAACAGAATCTTGCTGTATTACGTGCAGAATATGAAGCAGGAATTGCATTGAATGTAGAAGTAACAACAGCTGAATCAGATTTGATAACAGCACAAACAAACTACTATCGTGCTGTTTATACTGCTTTAATTTCAAAAGCAGATTATGAAAAGGCAGTAGGCAGTATCAAATAAATAATTAAGAAACGGAATAAAGAATTTAACATATACTATTATGAATAAAACAGTAATATCAGGAGTTTATGCAATCATAATACTTTTATTGGCTGCAGCCTGCGGTGGACCAGGACAGAATCCAATACCACCAAATGCATCTGTAAAAACGGATACGGTAGAACTCAAAGATCCGGTTTATTATGATATCTATC
>Ga0206916_1023_pt1 | contig 39541 bp, 36 predicted proteins | sample Alteio_BWOrgHeat_71_FD_152957 | JGI IMG/M metagenome (GOLD analysis project Ga0206916, IMG submission 152957) | Enriched cells from forest soil in Barre Woods Harvard Forest LTER site, Petersham, Massachusetts, United States -... | ecosystem: Environmental > Terrestrial > Soil > Temperate forest >... | reverse complement strand
CCGGTTGATCATCACCCTCTTCGCTTTCAATTAGATGACGGACGATGGGTTACCTTTCATTTGCCAACTTTACAAACACCGCGACAAACTTTTTTTATCCCTATGAAACATGTGGAATTTATTTGCCTTGTAGAACAAATGGTGGATGAAGCAGAAAAGAAACCTGAACAATTCAGACTCTTAGCAGAACCAAGTCTTGCAGCAGCACCTCGATCCGCTATGGATGTCGCAAAGCGAACTTATTTTAGATCATTACTTGATGAGGATGGAGAAAGAGAGGAAGGAGAAGGAAAGGAAGGAGAAGGAAAGGAAGGAGAAGGAAAGGAAGGAGAAGGAAAGAATGGAAGAGGAAAGGAGACTAAAAAAGTAAGTCTTATTAGTCGTAAACTCCGTCAAATTTTAGCCTCAGCGAAAAGCCTCCCAGGTCAAGATCTTGAAGGAAAAGAAGCCCCAACCTCTCAAGGATTATCTGAACAGTCACAGTTGATTTTAGCGTTGTTAAATAACGTCCTTAACTGTCCAACGGGCAGAGATGGAGGGATTGATCAGACTTATCGCCTCTTAACAAACCATCGTGGTGGCTCTGAGGAAGAAATGCAGCAGGGACGTCTTACAGAAGACATGCGGGAATTTTTTATGGAAGAAATGCGTTGCCTCCGTGAAGGACTATTAAATGGCGAAGGGCCCGTTGTTCGTTCTTTGTTGAACGTATCAAAAGAAGCGAAGATAGACGAACCCCCACATCAAGCAAAGTATTTAGGGAGTATGCTCATCGAGGAGATTGGTACTTTTCAGGAAGATGAACGTGTACCTTTTGATCCGAATGGAGGCGCTGTCTTACAAAGCTTGCGTAATTGTACCAAACAAGAAGTTCTTGATACCTTATATCGACACCACACACCTGAACAGGTGATCCGCTATTTCCATGATCAGTTTGCCTCCAAAGGATTTAAAGGCAAAGTTGATGGAAAGTATGAAACGTGGAAGGTCATGGGTGAACTCTTGCCTGACCGCTCAGAAGATTCAAAATATGTCATTTTTGATGAGGATGATGTGCCTCAGAGCTTAACACCATTAGCAGTCGCAGAATTCCTGATTAAAACGGGTATTTTGGAGGTCAATAAGGATAATTAGATCTCTTAGGTTCCGTCAACTTTGATAAATAGAACACTATTGTTCCCCCACAGCGTGTCATCCTTGGCAAGAAAAGGTTGATTTTTCGAAGAAAAATTTTACCTTTTCTTGGCCGAGGATCTAGACACCAAAAGATCCTCGGCCAATAAATGCTAATGTTTTCCCTTGGAAAACAAGCATTTATTGCCAAGAATGACACTTGGTGGGTGAGTCGTTTCATTTTTTTACCAAAATTGGACACAACCTAATAATTAAAACGATTGAGTGGGAACACTCCCCCATGTGTGTCATATGGGACACATATGTAAGGAGAAGTGAATCGCTACACTGAGAGATTCACAAAATCCTACCTTTTTCTTATATTCTTCTATACAATGCCTTAAAATATAAAAGGGTTAAGATCAATGGCGGAACCCTCTGTAAAAAACATGAATGGACAAATTCAGCAGAATGCTTGGGCTCAAACAGCTTCTCAACAACAATCTCTTCATCCGATGGTTTCAGGAGGAGGTTATATGCCGCCCCCTCCGTCACTCCCTTCTCTTCCTATTCAAGGGAGTAGTAACCAAGGCTTTAGAAAAACCAAAGAAATTACAGTGAATATGAGTAAATTTTCTCTCCTTGGCATCGCTTTCTGTTTGATGCTTCTCGGCGCCCTCACTTTTTTAGGAGGGTTTTTGGTCGGAATGTGGTTTGCAGGGCCTTCGATACCTCCTCTCGCAACTACCTTGAATCAGGTCTCCTCACTAGGCCTTTTACCCCCCCAATATCAAAAACTTCTCCCACAAAATATTGCTAATACTCCTCAAGGAGGCCAAGCCAGTCAAGCAGGCACAGTTACACAGCCCCCTGTTACAGGTACCACGATACCAAATGTACCTTCATTTTTAGCTCCTCTTGTTACGGCCACCCAAACGGCTGCTGGACAACAACAGGGGTACAAAGTTCAACAGCAAACCAATCGTCAGACGGGCCAATTTGAGCCATCCGCTCCACGATCTCAACCTTCTGCTCCTGCTGAATACCAGAGAACCATGCCCTATTCCCAAAATGGTACTTCTTCCTCCACTCAACCATTTGAAAGAACTGTCGCTAACGGGATGAGAGCACAAAAAGGAATGCCTTCTATGTCACCCAGTTCTGAAGGAGCGACTCTTCTCTCTCAAGGAGGAAATGAAGGTTACACAATTCAGCTCGGGGTCTATGCCTCAAAAGATAACGCAAATGCCCTCGTGCATGATTTGCAGGCTTTGAACTTTATCTCACACGTATCTGAAAGTAAGGCCTCAGATGGAACTCCTTTATATTATGTTCACAGTGGCCACTATAAGGATTATACTACCGCATTAGAGGCAGCTTCCCACTTTGCGTCACAGAATATTCCTGGAGCAATCATTGTGAAAGTTTCCCAAAAAAATGTAAGCGCTTCATGAGCATGAGAATGATAGCATCCATAAGAAACTTGATTATAAATAGCCTTTTTCTTTGTATGACATTGGGTCTTGTATCTTGTTCAAATGGCACACTCCCTGAGCTGTCTATTGAATCCGTTTCCATTTATACAGACCCGGATGCAAATCAAAACTCAGCTACAGCAGTTGATTTGGTTATCATTTATGATGAGGAACTTGTAAAAATCTTAGGGCAGATGTCCGCAGACAAATATTTTGGTGCTTCAAGGCAGCTTCTTTTAGATAATCCCACTCTTTTAGACATTTGGCATTGGGAACTCGTTCCAGGACAAATTGTTCAAGATTTCTCACCTCCTCAAGAACAAGGAGATGCCTTTGCAGCCTTTGTTTTTGCTGACTATCTCACACCTGGGGATCATCGTATTAGGGTCTCCCCTGAAGGTATTGTGAAAATACTTCTCACGAGAACTGATCTGAAAAACTTGGCCGTATTTGATCTTCACGACTCAAGGGTTGGAACGACGACGTCAAATACCACAGACACAGAAACAACACGACTCATAGATTCAGATTCAGAAGGGGATCTTGGTCTCTGTCAAATGAAACTTGGACCAACGCAAGACTGTAGGAATCCATGTAAAAGAATGGGGCCAAAAATGACAATGATGCCAGGACAGGGAATGGGCTGCCCCCCTCAAGGAATGGGCTGCCCCCCTCAAGGAATGGGCTGCCCTCCTCAAGGAATGGACCGTCCTCCTAACTATAGGCCTTGTCAAAGGCAACCCATCATGACTCGACCTCTGGGTCCTCCCCCTGCAATCTCTCGTCAACCCTATCGGAATTGAGGTGAAAGAATGGCAAAAGTAGACATCAATCCTATTCAATGGCACGAAGGCATGCTCCTCATGCCCCAGCATTTTCAGCAAACGGACATTCGTGTGGAAAAAATGATGACTTATTATATGTCTCACGTTTTTTCCTTTTTTTGGGGGGTTGTTAAGCTAAAAATTGATGAAGCGCTTTTGACAACAGGTACGTTTCGACCCATTGAACTGGAAGTAATTATGCCTGATGGGCTTGTGATATCGAGCCTTCCCGAAACGAAATCACCTTTACAAGTGGACTTACTCCCTCTCCAAGAGAAATTGCAAATAACTCCCTATTTCGTCTATTTATGTGTCCCTCTAGAGCGAGAAGGCATGGATTTAAGCGAAGGCGTACCCCGCTATTTATCTTCGTTAAATGCTAATGTTGTTGACATGAACACAGGAGAGCAGGCCATTGATATTCCACGTCTTGTGCCTAACCTTTGTCTTCAAGTCAGTCAAGAGCCCCCTGCGCATTATGTTTCTCTTCCTCTTGCTCAAGTAACGTGCGATGCAAAAAGCTTTTCCCTTACCAACTATTTTCCTCCCCAAGTGCAAGCGGATCCATTATCAGGTATAGGAGAAGTCTGTAACCAACTCGCAGAACGTTTGCGCCAAAAATTAGGTTATTTGCAACAAAAGGTTCAAGCTGTCGAAGAAAGAGTAACGAAGGATCCTTTTTTTGAAGAAATTGAAGAAGTGCGTTTAAAACTCATTGCCGGACTTTTGCCCTTTGAAGCTATTCTTTCTATTGGAAATGCTCATCCGTTTAATATTTACCGTGAGTTATGTGGCCTTGCTGGTCAAATCTCAGGTGTTAAATATGGCGAGATTCCACCACGTTTTGAATCATATAATCACCTAGATATTGGAAGATCTTTTAAACAACTTATTGAATATATTGAGAAAGTTCTTAGCGAAATCGAGGAAAGTTATACCGTTATACCGTTTACCTTAAATGACCGTGTTTTTACCCTTCAGCTTCAATCTGCTTGGGTTGGGGATCGTCTTGTATTAGGAGCGAGGGCTCAACCTGGTATGACAACAGAAGAATTGATTGACTGGATTAACAACTGCGTTATCGTCACGGATAAATATATAACCCTTGCAAAAGATAACCGTGTCTTAGGGGCTGATAGGAGAATCGTCTCAGAAGTTGTTTCCATGAACCTCGTAGCAACAAAAGGAATCCAGCTCTTTATGGTGGAAGTCGATCCTCGCTATATTGATCCAAAAGGTATTTTATGTCTTTTCAATATTTCTGACGATAATTTGACGCGACCTCTGGAAGTCGTTCTTTATAATTCAAACCAACAAGCGCAAATAGGAAAAAATTAACTAAATTTTAACACAAATTTTACATAAGATTCGATGAGTAAAATGAGAAGGTTATCTTCCATATAATAAATTGCTCAGAGAGATGAAAAAAAGGGAAAGCTAAATTCGTGGCACGGTTTAATAAAGAAACAGAGCGCACATCTTTTATCGTTGAATGCTTTGAAGAGTTTTATAGGCAGGTTTTGAAGAACAAACAATTTGTTTCTTCTAAACCCTGGAAAAAATTAAAAGGAGAAGCTGAAGGGTCTCCTAACGCAACTGCTGAATTCATTCTTTCAAAATTACAGTCTTTTCTCGAAGAACAAGCTATCACAGCAAATTTGGGTGGGGACAGTTTCGTAGAAAATTATTATGCTGAAGCCCAATTTATCATGGTAGCCCTTGCCGATGAAGTATTCTTAAGTTTAGATTGGCCTGGAAAACCTTATTGGGAAGCCAGCTTACTTGAACAACGCTTATACAATACCCACAGTGCAGGTCAGGTTTTTTTTGAAAAGCTAGACTCATTGCTCCGAAACAAGGATCCAGTGCGAGTAGACTTGGCTATACTTTACCTTAATGCCCTCGGTCTAGGTTTTCGAGGGAAATACCGTCATTTTGATGATGAAGGAGCGCTACAAAACTATCGCGAAACCCTTTTTACCTTTATCAATCGGCGAGAACCTTATTTGTACAAACAAAAAGTCCACCTTTTTCCCGATGCTTATGCGCATACCTTAGAAGGAGGGAAAGCGAAAGAAGTTCCAACACTTCGCAACTGGTATTTTGTATTTGGGGGAATTGGCCTTGTGTATATTCTGATTTCTTATATTATTTGGTATTCTGCAACAGTGGACGTTAATCGTATAGTGAACACGATTATCACCAGCAGCAATAAGTGAATAGAGGGAAGAAATGATAAGTGATCATCTATCTAGACTGACTTATTACTTTCCATGGAGTTTAGTTGTCACCCTGTTGCTGGCCGTGATATTTGGCATTATTGGAATATGGATCTTTAGAAGAGCTTTAAAGAAAGACGAGGAAGACACATCCCAAGCCCCGTTCTCTCCTCTCATAGAGAAGAGTAAAAGCTTTTTGGCGCGCTTTGGATATTTCGCAACCGATCCCTTAAGCTTGTCTTTTTCTTATGCTCTAAAGCTTATGCATGATTTTATTGGGGGCACTCAGTTCCGATACCAACTGCCTTGGGTTGTCATGCTTGGAACGAGCGGAGCTGGAAAAAGTACTGCCCTCCATAGCTTAGACTTAGACAGACCCATAGGCCGACCCCATTTTGAATCAGAGGGGGGAGATAAACCTCCCTGTGACTGGTGGTTCTATGATCACGGTATTGTTTTAGATCTTGATGGAAAAATTGTTGTAAATCCCTCTCAAGCTACTTCTGATGAAGAGCAGTGGAGGCTTTTCTTAAATCTTTTAACCCACCATCGCCCAAAACGACCTTTGGACGCTGTTGTTTTAGCCATTCCAGCTTCGGAAATTTACGGACAAAACGCACTTTCCCACGACGATATTCTAATTAGAGCAGAATATCTTTATGGAAAATTGTGGGAAATGCAGCATCTGACAGGAATTAGAGTTCCTATTTATGTTGTGGTGACAAAATGTGATCTTATCCCTGGGTTTGATAGTTTCTGTCAATCAATCCCTAGCCGAAACAGGCGTGATATGTTTGGGTGGTCAAATAATCATGCTGTCGATTCAACTTATGACTCGGAATGGATTGACGAGGCCTTTTCCTCTATTAACAGTTCCTTTTATCGAACTCAGGAGGAAATCTATACAGATGGCAAAACCATCGACGGCCGAGACGGTGTATTTTTATTCCCTCTAGCTCTTAACCAGTTGATGGGTGGTATTCGCACATATGCGGATCATCTTTTTAAACCCTCAGGCTATCACGAAACTTTCTTTTTAAGAGGAATTTATTTTATAGGCGATAGCCATATTAATAAATCGACCCTGGAGCAAGAGTCTTCGCAAGAAGTGGCTTCTAGTTTCAATCAAGAAACAAAGAAAGAATCGAGAAACCTATATTTCGTTGACAATCTCTTCGAAAGTAAGATTTTTAGGGAAGTGGGCCTCGCGCGTCCCATTTCGCGGGTACTTTTAGGTAATACCACCTCCCTTCATCTTGCTAAAATCGCCGTTGCTGTAGCTGCTGTCGTTGGAACCCTCGGCCTGCTGCGGTCCAACGAAACCTTGCAGAATGCAAAATTGAATCTTGTCCCTGCCCTGACCCAAATTGAAGTTACATTAAAGAAAATCAGTGGCCAAAATGAAGATTCGGATATCGGCCGCCATGCCTTTGATGCGCAGGCGCAAGCTCTCCTTAATACATTAACTCAAATCAGCGTAAACCACCTTTCCTCTGTTTTTATTCCTCCGTCTTGGTTCTCTAATTTAGATGCAAAAATTAAACATGTGATGGGCCTTGCCTATGATCGCGTGATCATTCAATCAATGGCCAACCAATTGGCTTTTAAAGCCAGAAAGCTGTTTGATCTAAATACGATAATTCCTGTTACTGAGACCACCCACAATGGCATTGATCCTCTTGAAATAACAGAATTTTACCGCTTGCGAAATTATGTTGTTAGCACGAAAGCTCTTGAGCTCGCTGCAAATAAGTTTAATGAATTAGGAACAACGACTAGCTTGAAGGATGTCGCGGAGATCATCAAGTATTTATTCAATTACGATATGCCCGCAACTTTCTACAATCACACTGACTATTATATAGATGCTTTAAAGCATACAAACATCAAGGTATTTGATTTTGATATGTATGGTAATGATGCTTCTGTAAAATTACGGCAACTTTTTGACCAATTTCAATTTGCAGTCTTTGATCCCAAAAATATGGTTCCAGGCCTTGGAGCCTTGATGACCAGCCTTTACGAATTTTCAGGAATGCGAAACTATTCGGCTTATGACGCCGATCTCTTACGAGAAGTTTTCAACAATCTTAAAGAAACAATTGGATCTATAGATAATCCAGGGCTCCAATGGATTAATTCAGATCAATTTGATCCAGGCCCTCAATATGAGAGCACCCTCGGACTAATTGTCGGATCTAACTTTTTTACGAGCACCATTGCCACTGATTTATTCCGCGAAGTTGATCAAAACTTTTTGAAGTTTCGTCAGACCCTTGCGGGTTTCACATCTCCCCTCATAAAAGGGGAAAATCTCTTCGCTGTGGACAATGGTTTGGCAATAGCTCAACCCTCCATTGGAGCTCGTTCACTCCTTGAGAACTTAGCATTTTTCTTTGCACAGGACTTCATGGCCCAATCAGAAGGCAAGACGATCGTCACGGATATTCCTATAGGCTCAGTCTTATTATGGGATACCTTACGCCTCCAAGAAGCTGTTCAGTTAATTCAGAGTTATAATAACTTTATGAACTCACGGCTGTTGAGTATGCCAAAAATGCTCCAGCCTTTTCTTCAAAAGGTAGGGCGGGACAGCCTCACGAAGAACCTTATCAACTATGTTGCAGATGCTGAGGTCTTTAATTCTGATACAACAAGAGATTCCAACATTTCACCAGAGGATTCCTTGCTTTCTCAAGTTCAAAACTATCGAGCCGCAGCCACTTATCTAGAACAGATTTTATTTGTCTTAAGGGCAAATAATGCAAATTCAGCTTTCAGCGCTCTCAAAAATCTTCTTACCGCACAAACCTATGCTCCTTTGATAAAACTTGATGAGATTTTAACAGAGGAAGCTCCTTATGCCATTAAGGACAATTCCTTTGACTGGTGGGATGGTAACAAATTTGCTGCTCTTGAAGCTTTTGGAGTTACTAACGTAACAGAGCTGAAAAACTTTCTTGAACTACAACGAGACCGTATTAATTATTTAGCACGCGAATTTGCGGTACCTCTCGTTTCTTTCCTTGAACAAATCAATATGGAAGGAATGCCTGGGAACCTTCCCCTCGTGAACAAATGGGCAGCAATTCTTAATGCGCTTAGCGGGTATGAAAAGAAGGCACCCGGCAATGGACTCGCTAAGCTTGAGGACTTCATATTACACGCCCTGAATGAGGTCACACTTACCACGTGTCGGAAGTATTCCGACACAACAAGCACACTTTCTCTTGTACAGGACTTCTTTGTGTCTACTTTGCTCGACATTCAAGAAAAACTTCACAAACGTTGTGTTGATTTTTCAGGAGAAGTGTCCGTTTGTAATTATTCTCAATTGGCACAATTCTTTAATACCCATCTGGCAGGCAGATTCCCCTTTGTGAAAGACGTAGATGACACAACTCCAGATGCGAATCCGGAAGATATTCGCACTTTCTTCAGAATGCTGGATAGCCAACCAACTAACCTTAGAGCATCTCTTCAGCAAGCCACAAAGTTGGGCCCTAGCGGCAAAAGCGCGCTTGCCTTTATTGAGCAGATGGAAAAAGTGCGAATCTTCTTTGGAGAGTATTTGGCTCCGGATTCTACCTTGCCCTTCCCTGCCTTTAGCTTTGATGTGACATTTAGGGTCAATAGAGAAAGAGAAATCCGTGCCAATGAAATCATTGATTGGTCACTTACGACTCAGGATACCATTCTAACCATGCGATCTCTCTTCAAAGTAGGTTTTTGGAAGGAAGGAAATCCAGTAGACATGACCTTCCGCTGGGCTCTGAATAGCCCATTACAGCCTATGGCATCGAGAAACATACCTAATTTTGAGATTCGAGGAGAAAATGCAACTTTTTCCTATACAGGAACCTGGGCATTCCTCCGCCTTTTACGCCAGCATCAAGCTCCACCCTCTGATTTTGATTCTTTAAATGATGAGAACCCAATTACACTGCGCTTTGATATTCCTTTAACAAATAGCGCATCCATTAAAGGCGTATGCGCTACAGGTGAGAATGATACGCCGCAAGCAACGGTATTTGTACGCCTTAGAGTATCACCTCTAAAGATGGGGCCCCTTAAGAGACCTGAACCAGAGATGATGCCTCCTAAGAGGCCAGTTCCAAATGAACCGGAGCAACCAAAAATAGTTATGGGACCGCCTGTCAGTTTGCCTTTCTTCCCCTTGGTTGCACCACGCCTTAGCACTTCAGGGAGCTCAGAATGGTAACAACAATGTCTACAGAACCTAATCTTGCCCTTCTCTTAGACCCCATCCCTGGGAAAAATCCCTGTGGCGAATCTCTGCGTTATACAGAAATTTATGATCAAGTCAGAGAAACACGACGAGAAGAGGATGAATCTCTTCCTCAAGGTGTCTGGAAGACAGAAATAAAAAAAGCTGATTGGGATCGAGTCGCCACCCTTTGTCAAGATGCCCTTAAAACCCGTTCAAAAGATCTTCAGCTCGTAGCCTGGCTTACTGAGGCTTGGCTCCACTTAGAAGGAATCGGAGGATTAGCACGGGGCCTTGAACTTCTATTGGGGCTAACTAAAAATTTTTGGGAGGGGATTCATCCTCAAATAACCAATGGAGAATACGAACTCCGCATTGTGCCCTATGAATGGATCAATACACGCCTGAGCGAAGACTCCAGATGTATTCTGATCAGTATGCCTACAGATCATACTGCTCTTCCTTATCGATTCTTAGATTACAATGAAGCCAACCGACTTGAAATTTCTGCAAAGAGACACCCTCCTCAAGGGGTTTCTTCACCTTCTCAGGAAAAACAATTATCGCCTGCAAAAGTATCTTTAAGCATAGATCAGACGCCCTCAGCCTTTTATCGTTATATGGATGAAAGTTGTCGATTGGCGACAAAATTAATGACCGAACTTGATGAAGTCCTTCGTCTTCATCTCAGGGGAGAAGCTCCAAGTTTTTACAAACTACGCGAAAAGGTAGCGGGTATACAAAGATTTGCGCGCCTCATCCTGGACGAAAGAGGAGAAAAACAAGAGGTCAAGAAATTAAATACGGAAAAAACCTCAGAGGCGCGTACTCAAAAAAAGCATTTATCGGGTTCCATCCAAAGTCGAGAGCAAGCCTATTCGATCCTAGGAGAAGTCGCTGCTTACCTTGAACGTGTCGAACCCCACAGCCCCACACCTTACCTTATCCACCGAGCGATTACATGGGGAGGCATGAGCCTTTCGGAAGTCGTCGCAGATACCCTCCATACGGGCCAAGATATGTCCTTGCTTTTAGATATACTGAATGTGAAGAAAGAGAGTCCTTAAATTTATTCAGAAAAGCTTTCGATGGGATTTTCCTCTGCGCCATTGCAATGACCCACCTGTAATATATTCCTTGCCAACCAACAACTGTCATTGCGAGGCCCCCCGAGAAAACTGGGGACGAAGCAATCTTTTTAGCATAAGAATGAGATTGCTTCGGGCTAACGCCCTCGCAATGACGATGGGAGGTGATATCCTGAATTTATTACTATTAACTTAATTGTGAAATGCTCCTGAGTGGAACTGACAACTGACAAACCTCATCGTAGGAGACTTTTGTCAGTTGTCAGTTCCTTCTGAGGAAGAAGAGACAATTACAACCAAACTTCTTATGAACACCCCTTCCCCGGGTCATCCTTGGCAAGAAAATTTGCCCAGCGAAGCGGGCATTAGCTTTTCTTGGCCGAGGATCTCGTGTGAAGGTACTCAGCGAAAAAATGGCTCGTGATCCTCTGTTTATAAATAGATCCTCGGCCAAGAAATTGCTAATGTTTTCCTTTGGAAAACAAAGCATTTCTTGCCAAGGATGACACCCGTTGGTGTTGCGGCTGAAAATTTGCTCACGGAACCCAAACATAAAATCGCACGATTTGGAAATATGTCTGAAATATGAACTGACAACTGACATTACTGACAACACTGACAAACCTCATCGAAAAAGACTTTTGTCAGTTGTTAGTTCCTTCTGAAGGGATTTTTGGTAAAACTCCATGGGCTGACGTCTACGATCCCCTTCTTCCGTCCCCTGGGTCACCCAGATTTGTTCGGGGACCAGGGCTAAAGATTGCGAGGATCGTGAGCTCCAAAGCAATCTTTGTGAATAGGAATGAGATTGCTTCTCAGCCTTACCTCTTCGAGCAACGGCGGATCTCAATGATGGAATGAGAGGAACCAGCTTTTCTTAACGAATTACGCTAAGAATCCTCGCCTCACGACCACGTTCTGAGCTTGAAACTTTGATGAGCACCCGTACGCCAGGTTCAAGAGATTCATACCCTGCCGCACGAAGAACTGATGCATGCAAAAAGATATCTCTTCCCCCATCGTCGGGATAAACAAATCCAAACCCTTTCAAAGGATTAAACCATTTGACCTCCCCTTCAATTTCTTCAAGGGCTTCGGGATCAAAGACAGGTGATCTAGGACCTAAAAAGGCTGGTGAAAATCGTGGTTCTCGTGCAACAAATTTGACCTCCATAACACGGAGAACTTGGCGCCCCCGTCTTCCTGGGCCAATGTCACAAACGATACGATCTCCCTCCTCAACACGTCTGCATCCAGCTGCATCTAAAACGGAAAAATGCATAAATATGTCCGCCGATTCATCATCTGGAACTAAAAAGCCATAACCCTTTTCAGGATTATACCATTTAACCTTAGCATCAATATGCTCAATATCACTTTCACTGATATCGTCCATCAAAGCTTGATTTGTCATTTTAACTACCCCCACTCAATTGAAACAATTTATGCTTTCCCTATTCTAAAAAATCAAGAAATCAAGTAGAAATTAACGGTATTTTTTCTGGAAGTTGCATAAATACCACTAATGACTTACTGCTCCTGTTTACAAAGTTTAACACATTTTGTTTATTCCACTCAATATATTATTTACTTATATATTAAAAGATATTGATCCCATTAGAAATTTTTAGTCTTCTACCAAAAATGAATTTGCACTGAATAACTTTCTCCATCGACTTCAACAAAATTTTTTTGTTAACTTACCGTGGGATATACAAAAGTCTTAAGAAAGCGTTAAAAAATAACTACTCCCGCTTTCAAATTATGCTAAGATTAAGAAGAAATAAGGAAACGCTCACTTATCACTTAATTTTGCCCTCCTCTGCAAAGGTGCATATCTTACGAAGGAGAGAAGAGAAAGTGGATAGCAATGATCGAGGTGTTTTTTCAAGAGAAAAGCACCTCCTAAAACCCTCGGCATATTGGTAAAATACAAACCTAAAGGAGAATCACATGGCAGTTAAAGACACTGTGAAAAAAGCAATTATAAAGCTTGAATCTTTGTGTGAGTCCTATGAGAAAGACCCTTTTTTAAAACTTGAAGAACTTGAGGAAACGGTTATTCACTTAAGCCAAGAAGTCCAAACCCTTAATCTGGCTTCCGATCAAAATTTAAAGACTGAATTAAACACCCTTCAAAGCGCCCTACATAAACTCTCCTGTGTGCTTAAAGATCAACAAGAAAACCTTGAGCGTCAAGTCCAGGAAATCTGCCTTCACCAACGCGCTCTTCATGCTTACGCACGTGTAGCTAATAGTAATCAGATGGCAGTTTAGCAGAATTGCAGAAAACAGAAGAGCAGAATGGCAGAGCTACAGAAAAGCAGTGTAGCAGAAGAGCAGAATTTCCTCAAAATCGTCATTGCGAGCCTCCAGGGGAGGCGAAGCAATCTGGGGAAAATACTTATTTACGGCTTCTAGATTGCTTCGAAGCAAAGCTCCTCGCAATGACGATGATGGGTTGAATTTTCCTTATAATAGAAATTCTGTCGAACATTAAACTTTTTTCAACTTAATCTTTCTATTTTTCTGCTTTTCTGTAGCTCTGCTCTTCTGTTTTCTGCTTTTCTGCTACGCTGTCACGTCACGCAGAACAGCGTGCCTGCGGGCTTCTCCCAGACTGAGAGATATGATGGCACTCATCAAAACAAAAGCACCTACGCAAGTCCAATAGGAAGGAATTTCACCAAAAGCCGCGACTCCAACCAAAGCGCTTGCAAACCACTTTGTAAATCCATAAGGGATGAGATAACTAACCTCAGTCGAAGCATACGCTTTGCTTAGACAAAGGTGCGCACTCGCAGCAAGCCCCCCCATCATGAGAAGCCAGGGCCATTGCCATGGATCAGGCATAATACCAAAGAAAAGAGTTGGAACGAAAAGAATGGGAGCCGTAAATAGAAGGAGATATGTGACGATTAGTTGAGGAGAATCCTCTCGTGTGAGACGACGAATCATCAACGTTGCACCTGAAAAGCATGCTGCGGCAAGAACTGGGAGAAGTGCGATTAAAGTTATTGTTCCTGGAATAAAGATTGTTTGGGAAATAAATCCACCCCCCACAAACCCAACCAGAATGGCGAGACCTCGCTCTATACCGATCGTCTCTTTAAGAAAAATGCGTGCACCAACAGCTGTGATAAGTGGACCTAAAAACATCAAAGCTACTGCCTGGGCGAGCGGCATATAAGTGAATGCAGTATAGCACAACACAATACCAATCGCTGAAAGACAAATGCGGCAGGTTTGCAAAAAAGGATGTCGCGTTTTTAGAGATTCAGGGCCATTTTGCAGAACCCAAGGAGCGAGGAAAACGAGGCCAAATAAACTTTGAAAAAAAGCGACCTCATATGCTGGAAGGGGCACTTGCCCAATTGATTCAGCTATTTGAGAAAGATATCGAACAATACCATTAATGGCAGAGAAGCATAAACAAAAAGAAACCTTCCAGAAAGCCCCTCGAAAATGAGGTGATGTATTCCAGAAAGCAACACAACGAATCATCATGCTGCCGCTGGTAATGGTAAAGTCTGCTTTGTTTTCATCTGCTGGACCTCATGCTTACAAAGGCTAATGGTGGCTATGAGAATAAAGAATGAGCCCACCACTGTCCATAGGGTTGGCCATTCACTAAAGAAAATCATACCTATCGCGGCCCCTGCGATAAGGCGGGTAAAACTCATGGGCACAAGATAGGTAATATCTGCAATGACATAAGCATATTGTAAGAATATATAAGCTGCAGCTAAAAGGCTGCCCATCACGATGAGATACGGCCATTGCCATGAAAGGGGTGTCACCCACTGGAACGCGCATGCACATCCTAAAATAGGAAGAGAGAGGAGAAATAGATAAAGAACAACTGTTTTTGGAGTGTCATTCTTAAGAAGTTTTTTGGCAATAACAGCAGACGTTGCATAGCAGGCCGTTGCTCCCAAAGGAAAGAGAGCAAGGAAGCCAACCTCAGTCCAACAAGCCGACCCCTCAAACAACTCATGCCCTGTAATCAAAAGCGCCCCAGCAACCGCCGTACCAATAGCAAGAGCACGTGCCCATCCACACTTTTCACCAAGAAAAATTCTGGCTCCTAAAGCTGTAATAAAGGGAGCGGCTGCGTATTTAAAGGCTACATTTTGAACAATGGGCATTTGAGACATGCCAGTAAACCACAAGATAATCCCTAAGGACGCAGCCGCTCCGCGGCTGAGATTAAGAAAAAAGGAATTCTTGGTTTTAAAAGAAGACTTACCGGTAGAGAAAATCCACGGGAGAATAAAAAGAAGCCCAAAAAAAGTTTCAAAAAAAGCTAATTCTGTTGCAGGGAGTGGCGTCAGGCCTGTTTCCTTAGCAGATATTGCAAAGTAACGAACAAACCCATTGATTCCTGAAAAACTGAGACAAGAACAGACTTTAAAAAGGGCACCCCGTATTGCAGGATCACGCCATTTCTCCAAAAATCCAGAGCTGATGGGCCTGGTTAGAACTGAGGACATATCTGCCATAGATTCGTCTTTTTCCCTCTCAAAAAGTTCTCTCACCTCCCATATAGCAATTCAAATTCCCTTTTGCTAGCATTCTTTTTCAAGAAAAGGAAATGATTGGGAAGGCATTGAAAGTAAGCCTATTTTTTTGGACACAAACGAAGGGACGTTATGGTTTCGAGGTTGTTATTAGATGCTGCGTCATTCGAGAGGAGAGGGCCATTTTCTCCTACCATGAAGAAAAGCAAGAATTTCAATATGTGTTTCCTTTACACGGTAAGGGAGAAAAAAAGGAGTGTTTGGAATGACTAGCTCTCTTGTCCCCTTAAGCCGTCCCTTTTTTCCAACATTAGGATATTGTCTTAGGTTATTAATTCCACCTTCAACTCTGCTAATGATTTCTTTCGCTGCCTCAGGACTATAATAAGATATGAATTCGTAAGCATTTTCTAAGTCTTCTAGAGCAAGACGTGTCCATACAACTTTCAACTAGACCACCGCTTAAAGGATTTCTCAATATCTTCCTCTGACGCAAAATCTCCTTTGTCAGCCTGATCCAACCCCTTTTGAATATGAGAAAGGTACCACTGATGCAACTCAATATATTCCTCAACAGCTTCGTTGAGAATGTAAGCGCGGTCCCTATCCATTGAAGTAGCAATCGCATCGAGCGCTTTCTTTTTTTCGGGATTTAGCCTGAATGTAATCATTTCCTTCTTCATCTTACCATCCTCCTTGTAGTCTAATTAAATACCTAAGAATATAATAGCTTCTTTTGTATTCTTTTGCAAGCTTATCCACCTATCCACTTGAAGTTTTATAAATGAGGCAAAAAACAATTGAAAGAAAAACGTTAAAATAAATAAAAAAGTCTACATTCTTGAAGCTAAAAGATGTAAAGACTGCCTCTCAAAAAAACCCTTAACGAAAAACTGGCACTCCAGGTGCGTTTCAGTGTATGCTGTTCTAAATAATTGTAATTTGAATGAGGATCCATGTTTACAACGCTTTTTCGGAAAGTTTTTGGCTCGGCAAATGATCGATATATCAAGGGCCTAGATAAAATTGTTGAACAAATCAATGCTCTTGAAAAAGACATGGAAAAGCTTAGTGATAAGGAGCTGCGGAATAAAACAGAAGAATTCCGCAATCGTCTTAAAGCTGGGACAAAACTTGACGATTTACTTGTTGAGGCCTTTGCGGTCGTTAGAGAAGCTTCAAAGCGAACCCTTGGCTTACGCCCTTTCGATGTCCAGCTTAAGGGTGGTGTTATTCTTCACCGCGGCATGATTACGGAAATGAAAACAGGTGAAGGTAAAACCCTCGTTGCCACTCTTCCTGTTTACTTGAATGCCCTTGAAGGTAAAGGTGTTCATGTGGTCACGGTTAACGACTACCTTGCCAAACGTGACTCTGAATGGATGGGTGCCATCTATAAATTCTTGGGCCTGACCGTTGAATGTGTTGTCCATGAGCTCGATGATCTTGAGCGGCAAATCGCTTATAAATGCGATATCACTTATGCCACCAATAATGAGCTCGGGTTTGATTATCTGCGCGATAACATGAAGTTCCGCCTTGAGGAAATGGTTCAAAGGCCTTTTAACTATGCTATCGTGGACGAGGTTGACAGTATTCTCATCGACGAAGCGAGAACACCCCTCATTATCTCGGGCCCTGCTGAAGTTTCCTCGGACCTTTACGTTAAGGTTGATAAACTTATTCCTGAGCTTCTTCCTGAAGATTATGAAAAAGATGAAAAAGCTCGTGCCGTAACGCTTACAGAGCAAGGCATTGAACATATTGAAGAACTCTTAAAGCGTGAAGGGCTCCTTAACGGATCCTCCCTTTATGATATTCAGAATGTCCCAATTGTCCATCATGTCAACCAAGCCCTAAAAGCTCACAAGCTTTTTGCACTGGATGTAGACTATCTGATTCAAGATGACATGGTAATGATCATTGATGAGTTTACAGGTCGTGTCATGGAAGGCAGACGCTACTCAGAAGGACTTCATCAAGCCCTTGAAGCAAAAGAAAGGGTTGAAATTCAACAAGAAAACCAAACTTTAGCTTCCATCACCTATCAGAACTATTTTAGACTTTACCCAAAGCTTGCCGGCATGACAGGCACTGCCCTGACCGAAGCCACTGAATTTTCAGATATTTATAAGCTTGAAGTTCTTGAAGTCCCCACAAACGTGCCTGTCATCAGGAAAGACATGGATGATGAAGTTTATCGAACAGCAAAAGAAAAATATGAAGCCATCCTTAAACTCATCGAGGAATGCCGCGCACGCAACCAGCCTGTTCTCGTTGGGACTGTCAGTATCGAGAAATCAGAGCTTCTTTCATCCCTTCTCAAGCAAGCAAAGATTCCCCATAATGTCTTGAATGCGAAATATCACGAACAAGAAGCCCTCATTATTGCTGAGGCAGGTGTTCCCGGGGCTGTCACAATTGCAACCAACATGGCGGGTCGTGGAACGGATATTAAACTTGGTGGTAATTTGGAAATGCGCATTTCTGAAGAAACGACCAACATTAAGGACAAGAAAAAAGCGGCTACTCGTGTCAAAGAAATTGAAGTCGAAGTTGTTCGTAATTCAGAAATTGCAAAAGCGGCGGGCGGACTATTTGTCATCGGAACGGAACGCCATGAAAGCCGCCGAATCGATAATCAGCTCCGCGGTCGATCAGGCCGTCAGGGCGATGATGGCGCCTCTAAGTTTTACCTTTCCCTTGAAGATGATCTTATGCGTATTTTTGGCTCAGAGCGTTTAGACAGCTGGTTGGTGAAGCTTGGTCTTCAAGAAGGTGAATCCATTATTCATCCTTGGATAAATAAAGCCCTTGAAAAGGCTCAACAAAAAGTTGAGGCTCGAAACTTTGATATCCGTAAACAACTTTTGAAATATGACGACGTCAATAATGACCAAAGAAAGGTTATTTACGAACAACGGCGTGAAATCATGGAAACTGGGGATGTCTATGAATTCATTGAAGGGATGCGAGAAGAAGTCATTGAAGATCTTGTTGAGCGCTTTATCCCTGAAAATGCCTACGCTGACCAATGGGAAACCTCGGCTTTACATGAAGAAACCCTGCGAATTTTTGGCTTAAATCTCCCTATAAAAGAATGGGCCGATGAAGAAGGTATTGCGGATGTTGAAATTAAAAACCGCATTCACGAGGCCGTTGATAACCTGATGAAAAGCAAAGAAGCTGCTTATGGCCCAGAGATGATGCGAATTGCTGAAAAATCCCTTCTTCTCCGTATGCTTGATCAACAATGGAAGGATCATTTGCTTTCCTTAGATCACTTGCGGCAGGGAATTAATTTGAGAGCCTATGCCCAACGGGATCCCTTGAATGAGTTTAAAAGTGAAGCTTTTGAAATGTTTCAAGAAATGTTGACCCGGCTCCGAGAAAATGTAACGGGAGCTCTCGCCCATCTTCAAATGGGGCAAACGACACCAGAACAGGTCATTGCTGATATCTTCGAGCCCGAATTGGAACAGGAATTAACCCTTAACTACCATGAAGATCCTTATAATCCCGGGGAAGTTGAAGATAAAACACAAATTGGTCCTGAAAACTGGGAGAATACGCCCCGTAACGCCCCCTGCCCTTGTGGATCAGGAAAACGCTATAAACAGTGCCATGGCAAGCTAGAACCAGCTCATGATGAGGAATAACTATGTTCCTGATGAATGAAAATAAATTTTTTCTGGATTGCTTCGGTTCCTGCGGACCCTCGCAAAGACAGTTTGTGGTTAGCGAGCATCCCCCTCACTCGTCTTTGCGAGGGCGAAAGCCCGAAGCAATCCAGTTTTTAAACTTTGCAATATCAAGTTTTTTAGGCATATTCATTTTTTCGACTGCACGTGTTAAGAAATAATAAAATACATTGTTGTTTTTAAAAGGAGAGTCCTTATGAACTACATTCATATTGTTACAATTGCACTCACAGGAACCTTACTCACAGCCTGTATGTCAGCACAAGAACATCGGCACGATGTCGGGGCTGGGCCCTCAACCTTCACCTTAGGCATGGTCCAATCTTCCGTTAAAAAAGGCATGCCTCAAGACCAAGTCATGGCCTTCATTGGTTCACCCAATATTGTCACAACCGATGAGCATGGAAATGAAAGCTGGGTTTATGACAAAATTTCCTCTGAAGCAGCTCATTCCAGCAGTTCCGGGGGTGGAGGTCTCATTTTCTTCGGAGGTCAGAAAAGTGCAGGCGCTTACGAAACGTCCCAAAAAACCTTAACAGTCATGATTAAATTTGATCATCAAAAGCGAGTTCAATCCCTTAATTACCACCAAAGCAAGTTTTAGAGGGTCTCATGAAAAAACTTACTTCCTTAGGACTGGCCTGTCTGGTAGCGGCATGCACACCTCAAACAAAACAACCTTTAAAAACCCAATTGGAAGTGCGTGAGTTTCAAACGCGCACGTTTGACACTCCTAAAACGGACGAAGTTTTAACTGCCGTCGTTGAAGCGTTTCAAGATCAAGGATTTATGGTGAAAAATGTGGTGCCTCAAGTCGGCCTCGTTTCCGCAAGCCGAGAAGTCGATGTTGAAAATGAAGGACAAGCTGCTTTCCAAGTCTTTTTTATGGGTCAAAATGCCGTGTGGTCAAAGAATGCGCTGATAGAAGCCACAGCGAATGTCAAAACTCAAGGCGGTAAGACCAAAGTTCGTGCGAATTTCCAAGAAAAGGTTACGAATAATCGTGGCGGCACGGATAGAGTTAACACCATTGAAGATCCAAAGTTTTACCAAGATTTCTTTGATAAAATTGGGAAAAGTATTTTTATTGAGAAGCAGAAGATATAGAGTTTGAGTGTTCTTGAAACCAAACGGCTAATTCCTTCTCCGTAAGCAAGCTACTGGCTAATTTCAAAAAAGTCGTCACTTTTTCTTCTCGGCTTGCGATAAGCTCATACCCGTTTAGCTCTAAAAATAGCAAGCTGACAACGAAAGCGCTCCGTTTATTACCATCAATAAAAGGACGATTTTTTATAATACCATAGGCGTAAGAAGCTGCCAGTTCAAATAAGGTGGGGCTTTGATATGCATAAAGATTCTGAGGGCGTGAAAGTGCTGATTCTAAGAGTGTTATATCTCGAATACCAGGCTGCCCTTTATGCTCGAATATCTGTTCTACATGGATAGCTAAAGCAATGCTTTTTAAAACCCACGTTGGCTCTTTCATTCAGCAAGTGCTTTCAGCACATCACGGTTTTTATGCATAATGTCTTTTGCGAGTTTCATTTGTTTCAGAAAGGCTTCATCATAGGGTGTAAGTGTATAACCTTCCGCAGTTTCAATGACATATATTTTGTCACCTTCATGCACATGCATTTTAGAAAGCATCTCTTTAGGAAAGATCGCTCCTACAGAATTTCCGATCTTATTTAATTTTAAAGTTAACATCTTTTATCTCCTCTATCATAATGTTAGTACATAAGTAATAACATGTCAAGAATATGTCTAGCCCCCTTCTCACGGCTTGTTTGTCTGCCCAGGAACATCAGCAGGATGTGGAGGGAGGCCCTTCAACCTTTACGCGTGGCAATGTCCAATCTTCTATCCAATAGGGCATGCCACATTCTAGCAGTTCTGGAAGCAGAAATTTGATTTTATTCGTGGCAGCACCCACAATCTCGGAGAAAACATGACACCTTGAGAAGAGAAGAGAAAGAATAATGAAAGGAGCTTTTTGTGTCCACATCATACCCCCTAGCCATTAAATCGAAATCCCTGTACCATACCTCTCGATCATTAATAACTAAATGGGCAGGGCCATGGCACAAAAACCTTATATAGTTGTTCTCGGCAATGAAAAAGGCGGTACGGGGAAATCAACGGTCAGCATGCATGTGATCGTCAGCCTCCTCCGTATGGGATTTTCTGTGGGCAGTATCGATGTGGATGCCCGTCAAGGAACCCTCACTCGTTATATAGAAAATCGCAAAATAACCTCTGACGCAATGGAAAAGCCCCTTCCCCTTTCAACCCATTTCCCGTTATTGACGAGTAACAATTCTTTAAGAGAAGAAGCCATTAAGGAAGACCAACAAAACCTGGAAAATGCCATTACTCAGCTTGCCTCGAATCGGTTCATTGTGATTGACACGCCCGGCAGTGATTCCTCGCTCTCCCGTGCGGCCCATGCCGTAGCTGATACGCTCATTACACCCCTCAATGATAGCTTTATTGATCTTGACATGCTCGTCCGCCTTAAGAGCGACTCACTAGATATCCTTCGGCCTAGCATTTACTCTGAAATGGTGTGGGAGCAAAAAAAACGACGCGCTATGCGCGATCAGGGCTCCATTGAATGGTATGTTCTACGGAACCGTCTCAGTAGCATTAACGCCCGTAACAAAGAGCAAATGGAAGATGTCATTCAAGCTCTCGCAAAACGCATTGGGTTTCATTACATCCCTGGGTTTGGTGAACGGGTGATTTTTCGCGAGCTCTTTTTAAAAGGAATTACTGTTCTTGATTTAGAAGATTGCAAAATCCCCATAACTCTCTCTCACGTTTCTGCTAGACAAGAATTGCGTAATCTCATCCAGAGGATCCAACTTCCTGAAGTGGAAAGGCTTGCGGCTTAAGGTCTAAGCTTGAGCGCAATGTGAAAGAACGTAAACATGCCTGAACTTTTCCTTGCAGCTCTTGGTTTTGTTCTCCTTATTCTTCTTTTACAAAAGCTAGAGTACGCTGAAACTAAGCTTCTGGTAAAAACCTTGAAGTGGACCCTTGTGGGCGTCATGATCCTCGCAGCTATTTACCTGACTCTTGTGGGTCGCCTCCTGCAAGTTGCTGCGATTGTTGTGCTGCTCATTCTCTTGCTCCGACAAGATGTGCAGCAATGGTTAAAAGGGAAACCCCCTCCTCTTCCCCTGCCCCACCCTTTGACGAAACACGAGGCTGCGGCCCTTCTTAAGGTTGACCTCAACGCAAGCGCAGCTGAGATTGAAGAGGCCTTTAAAAAGATTAAACCAAAAGACTCGACAGCACGAGATCGCCTGATTCAAGCAAGAGATGTGTTGTTGAAGAAGAAGTAGGGGTTGATTATTTAAAGATCTCCCCCCTCATTACAGTCTTAATTTAAAACGAACTCCAAAATTTGTTGACAATTCTCTTTTCCATTACTACTAATCATTTATTGAGTTTATTAATTTATTGGATGGTATCTATGAAAACAAATATATCTTATATTGCTCTTATCGCCGCTCTCACGAGTTTTATAGCTGACAACGCTTATTCTATGGACGAGGAGGAGCAGGAGCAAATAGCCCCGCGTGGTGTTGTTCAGGAAGAAACAGCAAAACTGCCGACAGAAAACGAGAGGGGGAATTGTTCTTCTCATCATCAAAGAAAACAGAGTAGCCCTAAAAAATGTAATGTCTCTCAAAGAAAACGCGCTCCTTTCCCTGATATACAAGAGGGCACTGCTCCATTTTCAGACCCCGCTTTCAAGCTCTTTATGGCTCACAATGCTTATCCTGTGGGCGAAGAGGAGCAGGAGAAAATAGCCCAGCATGGGGCGGTGAAGCGACGAAATGGGAATACAGGTATGTCTTCAAACGAAAAGCGGCCCCGCAAACAACAAAGGTTTGAGACAACAGAACAAAGCTCAGAGATAATAGCAGAAACAATAAAAAGCGAGGGAGGGCTTGATAGTCTTAAGCTGGCTCCTATTGCTATGAACTTTGAAGATGCAGAACAACTGGAAATTGAGAGTTCTCCTTGTGCGCAAACTTCTTCTAAACAAAAACAGCAGAATCGTAAAAGACCCCGGGCCAACAAAGATTCCAATGGAAAAGAGACCTCAGCCTTATCTGCGACACAACAGAGCCTCCCTCATCTTGCAGAACTGAACCTCCTTCCAGTACATATATCCCATACTTACCTCCAGCCTATTCGCACGACGCTTCACATGTTACTCCAACAGGAGCGATCCCTGCTCCAACCTCAGACACTGAATTAACACGTCAGAAAAAATCACGACACCCCTCTTCCGAAAAGCTAAATCCCGAAGAGGTAGCGACCTTTAACCAGTTGTTAAGGGCATGGTATCAGGAAGAACTCCATACTTTAACAACGGAAACTTTAGAAAAATATAATCTATTCCTCGATCGCGACTTTCAAAGTATTGAAGGGATTGGCCGTCATAATTTAGAATTACTAATGAAAATTAGAGAATGGCTCCCTAATATATTATCAAATCGAGCTAAACAATCTGATCATACAACTCATACGCACACGACCTTTTCGAAACTGAGCTTCCCTCCAGTAGATACCAATATTCCACCCTTACCACCAAGTGTAATGTTTCGCGATCAGCACAATCCTGCATTTCATCCTCGAGCAGAAACAAATGCTATGGCAAGTAAAGTTCAAATGGTAGCACCAGTCTTCGGCACCGGCGCACATACACCGATGAGGCCTAAACTCTGTCCTCCCTTCGACACTCTGAGTACTGAGGAGTTCTGGCTTTTTTGCAGGTTGCGAAGTCAATGCCTTATGAGCAAATCTAAGCCTTCACAGACTGAGCTCGAAGTCCTACCGAGTGTGCTCGAAAAATCACCAACAGAGACTCTAAATCAGCTTCAGAATCTGATCAACAAACCGAGCATTCTTGCTTCTATGGAAGAAGGTGCTCCAAACACTCCTTCCCAAGAAATATTCGCTAAAGCCAAATTACTTATCCCTCGCATATTATTAAATCGAGAGGCACTAGCTGTTCACGCAACTTCTACCCAGACAACCGTTCCACAACTCAGATTCCCTCCATCCCAGGGACCCTTAGTTCAACCAAATCAATATGCACCTAGTCATATTCAGATGCCGAGAGTCCAAGGAGCAACCTCGGGGGAAGCCCAGTCCCGTAGGATTGAGGCTGTACGTTTAGCGGATGTGAACAAAACGCTCAATGTCTTAACTGCCGTAGATTTTCCTGACAACAATATAAAACGTCGCGATTCTAAATTTCTTACGTATATGCATCTTAATTGTGGAGGGTTAATAGAAGAATTCAGAAATGGACTTATCAAAATTGCTGATGAGTATGCTCCAGAAGGTAAAGAGTGATATATACCCAACAAACTTCAAGATAACTGGATTGCTCACACCGCGGCATAGCCTGGTCGGAGCATGTGCTCCTCTTAATGAACTTAAATTTCTGGATCGCCACGCCCACTTTGTGGGCTCGCGAAGACGACACGGGAATCGTCATTGCGATCACGCCGCCGCGCGAAGCGCTAAGGCGGAGAAGCAATCTAGGGACTTAAGTTCATTACTGACTTCCCCACCCCCCCTGGGCGGCGTAGTTGCAAATACAAACATAGGGCACGTATATTTCTAATCCTTCCCCGTCTTTGCGAGCGGAGCGAAGCAATCCAGAAAATACATCTCCCTAATTTATTTAAAATTAACATTGCAATTATTTTAATAGTGCTTAAATAAACATCATAGTAATTTTTATTTATTAGTTTTTTGTGGTGTTATGATGTTAAAAAATATATGTTTTTCATTTGCTGTGCTTATGGCTTTCTCCTCTTCTCTCCTAGCAGATAAAGATCTTGTAATCGCCTATGAGGTCCCCCGAGGAATGAAAAAGAAGCTTTATAATGAGATTATTGAAAATACTATTCCTGGTCCTCATCACTATCACGTGACTTTGTTTCATGTAAAAAATGTGGACGAAAAGGACTACGCCGCTTTAAGGAATCGTCTTCAACCCATTAAAAGAAACCGTTATTCTTCTTCTCATTTTACTCCTGACTCAGCTATTGAATTAAACCAGGGTTATCTCGTATTTGTCCCCAAAGAGGCCGAAAAGCGCAAGTTTGCACTCAGTAATAGCCTTATTTATCAAGAGTTCCAACGATTTAACTTTGAGCATGGAACTTCATATCAAAGTAGTTTCCATACTCTTCCAACAAACTATACGCCGCACATTACCATTGCGGCCCCAGATGATATTCAGAAAAAAAGAATTAATGTTGATAACGCATTACTAGATATAAATCTAAATTTGGCAGGATATCACAACCAGAATAAGGGTGTATTTGAGGTGTTACATGGTGGACGACCGCCATCCCCGAGATCCAAGATGAATAGGGGAGTTGTGTCAAAAAAACCGACTGCCAGGTCTAGGTTCTATAAACAGAATGTTATGAATTCAAACCAGTCAACTGCAACCAAAAAATCTCAAGTTGTTCCTGTGCAAATGAAACAGACACCTCAATCTCATAAGCCAAAGGCCAAAATAAAACAGGCTGCAATTGTAAAAAGCTCGTCCTCTGTAAACCCAAAACCTCCTTCTTTAAATCAGAAGAAGATTTGGCAACCTACCCAACAAAAGAATTAGGTTCGGTTTTTTGGCAAAAAACATGACTGAGCGCGATGACTTGATCCAAGTAAGGTATGTGTTGTTGAGGAGGAAGTAGGCCCCCTCACCCGCCGCTTCGCGGCGACCTCTCCCACAAAGGGGAGAGGTGTATTCTTTGTGTATCTTCACTACCTTAACTGTGACTTCTTCCAATGGGAGAGGTAATGCAACTAGCACTCAAATCACCTCTCCCCCTTGTGGGAGAGGTCGTCATGCGCAAAGCGCATGACGGGTGAGGGGTGCGCGCATCCCCGGGAAGCTTAACTACTCTCCTTCGACCTTCTATAAAGCCGCCAGTGAATGAAGAAGAAAAAAAACGCAACGAGTGCCCATTGGACAGTCGTAATGAGGCTCTGAATCGTATAACCTTTTCTCTCTTCCAAAAATGCCTTTTTTGCAAAGGCTCTTTTTTCATCAATTTGGGCGGGAGGGAGATCTTTAATGTTGAGAAATTCTTTATTAACCATATCCTTGCTACCATACATATCTTTGGTTTCAAGATAGCTCAAGTACCTCTCATTAGATTCGTAGCGAAGGAGAGAAGAATAATTTTTATATTGAGGAATGATTAAATCTGTTACCTCATCCAACAAAAAAGCCGTTGTGATGATCAATATAATGGTACAGACCAAGCAAACAAGAAGGGTATAGATTTGAAATATATTTTTTAAGATCATCGCCTTCTCCCTATTCCATATTAAAAATTATTGTTTTCTTATGGGTAAAGTGCTCAAGCATGGCTTCAAGAGAAGCTTCTTTCCCAATCCCTGAGGACTTCACACCTCCATAAGATAACCCCGGTTGGACAACAATGTTTTGATTCACTTGTACAAATCCAGCTTCCAGTTGATGAACACCCCTTAAAGCACGGTTTAAATTATTCGTCCATAACGTAGCTGCAAGGCCGTAGGGAGAGTCATTGGCTTGGTTAATCACGTCATCAAAATCCTTCCAAGGAATAAGGGCTGTTACGGGCCCAAAAATTTCCTCCTGGCAAACTTGATGGGAATTAGAAAGACCTGTGAAAAGGACGGGTTGAACGAACAGACCTTTGGAAAGTTTGGGATCTGTTGGAAGCTCTGAGCATTCATGAGCTGTGGCGCCTTGAGTATTCTTGCCCATTTCAATATATTTCAAAATCTTTTCATGTTGGGTGGGAGAGATAACAGCGCCGATATCGGTCTCAAGGTTCATCGGATCCCCAATCTTAAGAGCATTCAGCTTTTCTTTTAACCGTGCCAAAAAGTCATCAAAAATTGACTCATGAACAAAAATACGACTTGCTGCTGTGCAACTTTGACCCTGACGTGTGAAACGCATGCTCGATAATGCGCCTTCAACGACTTTCTCCAGATCAACATCTTCACATACAATCATGGGGCTTTTGCCCCCCAATTCCAAAGTTACAGGGGTAAGCTTCTCACTTGAATTCTTGTAAATGGTTTTGCCCGTTTCAACCGATCCTGTAAATGTCACCTTTGCGACATAGGGATGGCGGACAAGGGCTTCTCCTGTTGTTGGACCATCCCCTGAAATCACATTCAATACACCTGGGGGTAAGATGGTATTCATGATCTCAGCGGCCCTTAAGACGACAAATGGGGCTTCTTCAGCGGATTTAACAACGACTGTATTTCCTGCAACAAGGGCAGGAGCAATCTTTAAAGACATCAAAAGAAGGGGAACGTTCCAAGCAATAATAGCTCCTACAACACCTAAGGGTTCTCGAATGGTCAAGGCTAACATAGAGTCACTGAAGGGGATTGTTTCCCCTTTCAGCTCAAGGCCCAGTCCCCCATAAAATCGAAACGTATTTGTAAAAACCTTGGTCTCAACTTGGCTTTCTGTGCGCAAAGCTTTGCCAGTCTCAAGCGTCATTAAGCGCGCAAGCTCATCGGCATATTCTTCTAAAAGATCACCACATTGGGAAACCAAATGCCCCCGCTTTGCTGCATCCATATGCCGCCATTTTTTCTGGGACGTACGAGCAGCTTCAACGGCATCATTGACATCCTCAGCGTGGGCTTCAGCCGCCTGTCCAATGACTTCCATCGTTGCAGGATTATGGACGGGAAACGTCTTATTACTTTTAGGAGAGACCAATTTCCCATTAATAAGAAGCTTATTTTCAAGGCGTTTTAGAAGGGCAAGAGGTGTTAAAGATGAACCTGGCACAGAGGGAGAAAAAGACATAAAAGCTCCATTTTTCATTTTGTGTTTTATAGTGTATAATTCTTTTAAAATCACAAAAAGTAAAGGGGCCACAGTGTACGCACTCCACGTAACGAAAACAGAACCTCGGCATGATTTTTTTTGGAGCCTGACTCCCCAAGGTTTTCATAAAACGGCTTACGTTGAGTGGGGAAATGTGGACAATCCTCGTGTTTTAATATGTGTACATGGTCTCACCCGCAATTCTCGGGATTTTGATTTCCTTGCGAGAGATCTCGAGAATAGCTACCGCATTGTATGTCCTGATCTCTTGGGACGAGGAGACAGTGATTATCTTGCAAACCCCCTGCTCTATAATTTTACTCAATATATAAGTGATATGATCACCCTTATCGCCCGCCTTGGGGCTCAAGAAATTCACTGGCTGGGAACGTCTTTGGGGGGAATTATCGGGATGATGCTAGCGGCCCAGCCCAACAGTCCTATCAAAAGCGTTATTCTTAATGATGTCGGTATGATTATCCCAAATATGGCCCTCAGGCGGCTTGAAACTTATGCGCGCAACGATAATGCTTTTCTCAGTTTTCACGAGGCTAAAACGTATTTTCAAACCGTTCTCGCCAACTTTGGCATAACAGAACCCGAACACTGGGATCACATTACTCAATTTGGAATTAGACGAGATGAAAAAGGCGATTTCCGCCTCACTTATGATCCTGCCATTGGCCAAAATTTAGTAAATGAATCAGCTCCGTCTCTCCATCTTGAGGCCTATTGGCAAGCTATTCGTTGCCCAATCCTGGTGATAAGAGGAGAAGAATCAGACTTTCTCTTACCTGAAATCGTTACGAAAATGCTTTATTCTCAACCGAAAGCCAAGGTTGTCAACATCCCTAATTGTGGCCATGCACCCTCCCTAATGACGCGTGATCAAATTCAAATTGTAGGGGAATGGCTGAGGGGAGTGTGAATTCAATAGCCTTTTACTCCTCCACTACATCAACACCTTTAAGAAGCAAAAGAATGAAAGCGACCGGGAAAAAGATAATGGCCCAGAAGATAAGCCACCCATAACTCCCCTGATAGGACAGTGAGAAGTATTTTTTATTCTTTAGAATGACCCCATTCTTGATGGCGAGGATGATTGCCACCGGAAAAAAGATGATGAGAAAAAGGATAAATAACACAATGTTGCCCTTGTATTGAAAAGGATAGCGATGCGCTACTTTTTTATTTTTGGATCGAGCCATGTCTTTGCCTTTCGATCAACGACCTTGAATATAAAATGATACTATACCATTCCCAATCATCAAGCTATTCTCAATTTTTTTTAAAGTAGAGTGGGTACTTATGTTGCACTTTTTTTTCTAAGTCTTCCGGATCGAGTTGCTGGGGAACCTTTAAATAATACCTGGCTGGACGAAACCACTTTCCCTCTTGAGCCTCTCCCTCAAATGAATTACTTCTTGAGAGAAGAAAGAGGTAAGAGATGGTATTGACTGCGACACAAGAACAAGAAATTCAAGATCTTCAAACACAAACCTATTCCACACGCCGTGATATATCACAAGGTCTGGAAGAGATTCTTTATGAAGCTTTCCCAGTCCTTGATCATGGGTTTGTGCGTGTCATGGATTATATGGGTAACGACAGTGCAATTGTGCAAGCTGCCCGTGTTTCTTATGGAAAAGGAACAAAGAAAGTCACGGAAGACCGGGGACTTATTCATTATCTCCTCCGCCACGCCCATACCACTCCCTTTGAAATGTGTGAGATTAAGTTTCACATTAAGCTCCCTATCTTTGTGGCTCGTGACTGGATCCGCCACCGTACAGCTAATGTGAATGAATACTCAGGCCGTTATTCAATTTTAGATAAGGAATTTTACATTCCTGCTCCAGAACATTTAGGGGCTCAATCAACGACCAACCGTCAAGGGCGTGGAAAAACTCTTCCTCCTGAACAGTCTCAGCATATTTTAAACATCCTTCGCGAGGATGCGACACGTGCCTATGCCCATTATGAAGAATTTTTAAATGAAGATACAAACGGAAATATTATTGACCCACAAAAAGATAAGTTGGCGCGTGAGTTGGCCCGCATCAATCTTCCCTTAAATATTTATACGCAATGGTATTGGAAGATTGATCTTCACAACTTAATGCATTTCTTAAATCTGCGTGCTGATTCCCATGCTCAATATGAAATCCAAGTTTATGCGAACATCATGCTAGATATTGTAAAACAATGGCTCCCTTTCACCTATGAGGCCTTTATGCAATATCGGAAAGAAGGTGCTCGCTTTTCAAAAAATGGGCTGATAGCTTTGAAAAAAATTGTGAAAGGGCAATCTGTTACCCAAGAAGAAAGCGGCATGACAAAACGAGAATGGCAAGAATTTACAGAACAACTTGATCTCCCTTTGTAGACCCTCTATAAGAAAGTTACCATCTTGGAACAAAAAAACAAAAATAAAACGTTTCGGGGAGTCAGTCACCTTATGCCGTCAACGACGCTTACGTTAGCCCCGTGGGATGCAGCTATTGTCTTAAAACAAGATGGGTCCTTTGAGGCCTCTCTTCCTCAAATTCTTGGAGATTATATTCCCGAAAATGTCATTTTAGGCGCTGCCCTTGCTTATGCTCTTCGAAATGAAGACCTCTGTGCCCTGATTCGTGAAAACTTCGAACGGGAATCCGCAGCAGAATCGCGCTCTACAGAGCAGTGATATTTAAGTCGTTGATTTAACTTATATTTATTCTTTCATTTAAATACAAAGGGTTCGCTGGAAATTTGACATTTCTTAATTTTGTATTAAAATGCAGGTTGCCCACGTAGAGTGGGTCTCATAACAAAAAGGAGGCGTTTAATGTCCGTTTCCAATTATCTTATAAGTCTTAAGCGTAAATATGAATACCTGAACTATCTCATTCAAGATGAGCTATCGCGACCGTTACCCGATTCTCTCAGACTGTTTAGCCTGAAGCTCAAACGACTTCGTCTGAAGGAAAAAATTTATAACCTCGACTAAGTTTTTTCCTTCTTAGAACTTTCTTTCTCCGCAAAAGAGCCCAGCAGCACTGTTGGGCTCTTTTTTAGATGATCCCACACCTCCGTCACTTCAACATTTCAGCAGGATTCTTAAGTTTCCATATTATTATCTTGCAAAGGATGCAAATAATAATTATTAGTATTTTAATAGTAATTAATCGTCGGTGTATAAATGTTTAATAAAATTTTAAGTTTTTCTTTTATCGTTTCTTTATCTCTCTTCTCAGCTTTACATGCCGGGTCAGGTGTTCTTCCGATGTTTGATGATGGAACGATTCTTGTTGCGGCTGAGATGCGTGGCAACAGGAAAGTTTGGTGTGATATGGGCGGACTTTCAGGCGCAAGTGATGATGACAAACGCCAAGCCGCTGCCAGATATGGTAATGAAAAAACTGCAATGACAATTCCAATTCAAATTCAACACCTTAATGGAGCGCCATTTGTTGACGTGGGCCAAGACCGGATGTTTTTTGTCCGTTTACCTGGAAGCAAACCATCTATCCAAGAGATTATTGAGACTGGAAATGCGTTAAAAAGGAACGACCCCACTTTTCCCCTTAGAAAGATAGACTATAAATATGTCCGCGCTCAAGATCTAATAGCGGCGGCTTCTACTCCTAGGCCCACGTGCTTGCTTCCTGGAACAAATGATCCGCTCCTTCGTGGCTTTTTAACTCGTCTTAGAAAGGATTCGAGTCTATTTGGGCAAGGAATTCTTCGAACCTTCGTTCGAAATACTGTAAATGGAGCTGCGCCAATAAGACCATTTGCGGTTCCTCCAGTTCCTGTAAACGCAGTGACTCCTACGATAGCCGTTCCTACAAGAGCCGCTCCTACGATAGCAGCTCCAACGATAGCCGTTCCTACAAGAGCCGCTCCTACGATAGCAGCTCCAACGATAGCCGTTCCTAGAAGAGCCGCTCCTGTAGCTAAACCATCTCGAAGAGCAACGCTGACTTCCAATCGGAGGGCTACACGTGCCTCAAGAAGAAAATCTGCATCTCTCTCCAGACGTGTTCGTCGGCAAAGACATACATCCAGGCTAAGACGTGTTCGTCAACAAAGACGTATGACTAGGAAAAGTCACATTCAAAAACAAAGGCGTGTGTCTAGAAGGTCAAGGCATATTTCTAGACGCCGGAGACGGTAAAAATATTAAGCTTTTCTTCTTAGAGCTTATTCCTCAAAAAAAGCCCAGCAGTATTGTTGGGCTTTTTAATTGACGATACATGTCTTTCACTATTACATTACGATAATATTATTTGATTCTGCATTTTTTCCTTGCAAAATAAGAAAGCAGCTCCTTCATATTATACGTGTAACTTTTGGTAAGGGTTTTTATTATGTTTTATAGAGTTTTAAGTTTTGTTTTTGTCGTTGTTTTTTCACTCTCCACTAATTTATATGCGGGGGCAGGTGTTCTCTTTACGTTTGACGATGGTACCTGTCTTCCTGGCGGCGAATTGCGTAATAATATTAAAGTTTGGTCCGATTGTGGCGGAGGCCAAGACCCAATAGATGGGGGTGATAATCGTCGAACTGCTCTCAGAGAAGCTAACGAAGAAACCGCCGGAACATTCAAACTTACATATAACCAAGTCGCTGCAGCGTCTTCTGTTATTCACAATCATCACGTTGGCTCTTACGAATTATTTTTTGTTCATCTCTCCGGAAGTAAACCTTCTATTCAAGAAATTATTAATAATGGAAGAGACGCACATGGAAATTTGCTCCCAAAGGTGGAAAAGATAGACTACAAATATGTTGATGCTCAAGCTCTTGTGAATGCGGCTTGGGGCAATGGCATCATGCCTGGAACAAACGATCCTATATTTGGTCCTTTTATCGCTTGTATCAAAAAAGATACAAACAATCCAATGGGAGCACTTAATACCCTTATTAATTCTCCAAAGAAACCTGCTCCTATAAGGCCACTTCCGGTAAAAGCAGCACCTCCTACACCGACAGTAGCTCCTCCTGCGAAGACTGCAGCTCCAAGGACAATACGTGCTTCGAGAAGGAAACCTGCTCTCAAGACAAGGCGTGTACGTAAACAAAGGCGTGTATCCAGGCCAAGAAGGGGAGTTCGTCAACAAAGGCGTGTATCCAGGCCAAGAAGGGGAGTTCGTCAACAAAGGCGTGCTTCCAGGCCAAGAAAGGGAGTTCGTCAACAAAGGCGTGTGTCCAGGCCAAGAAAGGGAGTTCGTCAACAAAGGCGTGTGTCTAGAAGGCCAGGGCAGATTTCTAGACGCCGGAGATCACGGTAAAAATATTAGGCTTTTCTTTTTGAAAGCTTATTCCCAAAAAAGCCCAACATTCTTGTTGTGTTTTTTAATTTACTACATATGCACTTCACTATTACTTTAAAATAAGATTATTTTTTCAAATTTCACTTGCAAAGAAAAAAATGCTCCCTATATACCAAATAATATTTTATTTTTTGAGAGTATTTTATTATGGTTTATAGAATTTTAAGTTTTTTGTTTATTATTGTTATTGCATTATCTTCTACTTTATATGCAGGTGCAGGCGTTCTTTTTATGTTTAACGATGGCACTGTCCTCGTTGGTATAGAAGATCGCGGAGGTCGGGAATTTGTTTCAGATTTTGGTGGGGGTCAAGACAGAAAAGATGGGGGTGATAATCGTAAAACCGCACTCAGAGAAGGTAACGAAGAAACCGCTGGAACGTTTAGACTGAAATATCACCAGGTTGCGGGTGCACCTTCTGTTATCCATAAACATCACGTTGGATCTTACCAAATGTTTTTTGTCCATATCTCTGGACGTAAACCCTCAACTCGAGAGCTAATGAAGAATAAACATGCAATCGAAAAGAAATTGGGCCGCCGCCGTGCTCACGTAGAAAAAAAATACTATAAATATGTTGATGCAAAGGCTCTTGTGAATGCTGCTTTTGGCAATGGCCTTCTTCCTGGAACAAACATTCCTATGTTTGGTCCATTTAAAGCTTGCATCAAAAAGGATGCTAGCAATCCTAGGGGAGCTCTGAGAAACCTCATTAATTCTCCTCACCAAAAAGCTGCTCCTGTTAGGTCTCATCCTGTAAAAGCAGCTCCAAGGCACGGCACGGCTTCGAAAAGAAAGTCTGCTCGAAAGGGCAGATATAGATCGAGGAGGAAATATGCTCCTAAGACAAGGCATGGATCTAGGTCAAGGCATACTTCCAGGCACAGGCGGTAAAGGAATTAGAGAATTCAAACCTCAATCACCCCTCTTTTTCAGGGGCACATGGAGGGGCATACCTTTAGACAATAGCGGCAAAGATAGATTTTATATTATCTTCCGTAAAATCAAACACAAATATAACTACTACAAAGAGAATGGCTATAAGCAAGGGAACCATTAACGTTGTACCGGATTTTTTGCTAAATTTTTCGATTCTCTTCTTACAAACCCAGATATAGAGGGGTGTCGCAATAAACCCAATGACTAACATAATAAATAGGTTTAAAAAAATTCCAACGGGATTCAACCTTTCCAGCTGTTTCACCGTATTATAATAAAACAATGAAAACTGTTCCGGAAAACTATACTCTAAGATAATCGCAACAAATAATAAAATGAATCCCAAAAGATACATTTTTCTATATAAAAACCAAAAGGGTCCAAATAGAAATGCCGCCCAATTAAACTTTATAATTTTAAAAATACTTTTCTTTTTTTGATATTGTTGAAAAGCGTCCAAGTAATGTCGAGTTGGTATCGATGGCGTCTCAAAGGTTTCTAGAATATTTGATTTTACACAATCAAATAAATCAATTTCCGTTACGGTCTTCATTAAGGATCCTTCCCATCGTTATGGACAAATATCCGTGTGGCCTTAAGAGCCTTATATACCTAACAAACTTGAAGATGCCTGGATTGCTTCGGAGCAGAGCTCCTCGCAAAGACGACCTGGGGGCGTTTTCCGCATTCGTCTTCGCGAGCCCCCAAAGGGAGCGTGGCGATCCAGAAATAAGGTATCTTCAAGTGTGAAGAGTATAGCTTAAAATCTCCTAAACTCTAAACCTTTTGATAGCAATGATTGTTACCATCAACTTCTTTCCTTAATCATCCCCCATTTTCAGCGCCGCAAGGAAAGCTGATTGGGGGATTTCGACATTCCCGATTTGACGCATACGCTTTTTTCCCGCCTTTTGCTTTTCAAGCAATTTTCGTTTACGGGTGATATCACCCCCATAACACTTAGCTGTTACATCTTTACGCAAAGCTGAAACACTCTCACGGGCAATAATTTTCCCCCCAATCGCTGCTTGAATCGCAATTTTAAAGAGCTGACGTGGAATAAGAGTTTTCAGCCGTTCACAAAGGGCACGCCCTCGACCTTCCGCATGCGCTCGGTGGACAATCGTGGAAAGAGCATCTACCGGATCCCCGTTGACAAGGATGGAGAGCTTCACGAGCTCGCCTTCCTCATACCCATCAACTTGATAATCGAAGCTGGCGTAGCCTCGGCTCACAGACTTCAAACGATCATAAAAATCAAACACAACTTCATTGAGGGGTAAACGATAAACAACCAAAGCCCGTTTTCCCACGTAGGTGAGATCCAACTGAACGCCTCGCCGTTCCGTACAAAGAGTAAGGATTGAGCCTAAATAATCGTCAGGGACAAGGATGGTAGCCTTAATCCAAGGTTCTTCCATCTTCGCAATTTTGACCACATCAGGCATGTCAGCCGGATTATGAAGCTCAATCACTGTACCATTGGTCATGTAAAGCTTATAGACAACACTGGGAGCTGTAGTCACCAAATCCAGGTTGAACTCTCGCTCAAGGCGTTCTTGAATAATCTCGAGGTGAAGGAGACCTAAAAACCCACAACGGAAACCAAGTCCCAAGGCAGCTGAACTTTCCGCCTCAAACATAAAGCTGGCATCATTAAGTCTCAGCTTCCCAAGGCTGTCTCTCAAATGATCAAAATCAGCAGCATCTGCTGGGAAAAGGCCACAAAACACAACGGGAACGCTGGGTTTAAATCCAGGTAACGGTTCAGGGGCAGAACGTTTTTCTTCTGTTACCGTATCTCCGACGTTACAATCGCTGACGGCTTTAATGCCGGCTGTGAAAAAACCTATTTCTCCTGGATGAAGAGCTGGAAGGTTTTCTCGTTTTGGTGTAAAAACACCCACTTGATCGACTTGGTAAACAGTTCCGGTAGACATCATCTTGATCTTCATCCCAGACTTTAAAAGCCCGTCCACGATGCGTACAAGAATGATGACCCCTAAATAAGCATCATACCAGCTATCAACCAAAAGAGCCTTCAGAGGAGCATCAAGCGTCCCTTTCGGAGGGGGGAGCCGATGAACGATTGCTTCTAAAACATCTGGAACGCCAAGGCCTGTTTTTGCGGATATGAGCAAGGCATCACTCGCGTCAATTCCAATGACATCTTCGATTTGCTCTTTCACCCGATCCGGCTCAGCGGCAGGTAAATCAACCTTGTTCAAAATAGGAATAATTTCGTGATTGTTATCGACGGCTTGGTATACATTCGCTAGCGTTTGAGCCTCAACGCCTTGACTCGCATCCACAACCAGCAATGATCCCTCACAAGCTGCAAGGGAGCGGCTGACTTCATAGGCAAAGTCCACATGCCCAGGTGTATCCATCAAATTAAGTTGATAGGTTTCCCCATTTTTGGCTTTATACTGAAGACGGACAGTTTGGGCTTTAATGGTGATGCCCCTCTCCCGCTCAATATCCATTGTATCAAGGACTTGCTCTTTGAGCTCGCGATCCGTGAGACCTCCACACAATTGGATAAGCCGGTCTGCTAAGGTTGATTTTCCATGATCGATATGGGCAATAATTGAAAAATTTCGTATGTGGTTTAAATCCGTCATTGACGTAATACTCCGCCCGTACTTTGGGCAACTGAAGAAATGATTTTATGGGAAGCAGCTTGAATCTCTTCCTCCGTTAGAGTGCGGTCCTGCGGTTGGAGGCTCACACGGATGGCTATGGATTTTTTATCATCCCCAAGATCAAAGACGTCAAAAAGATTGATGTCTTTCATAAGGACAGGATCTGCCTTTTGGGCAGCTTTGATGAGACTTTCTGCAGAGATATTTCTCTCAACAACGAAGGCAAAATCTCGTTCAACTCTTTGGTAAGGTGATAGAACCAATTTTGGCTTAGACTTCCGCTTCGCTAAAGGAATACGATCAATAAAGATTTCAAAGGCAACAACAGGCCCTTTCACATCGTATTCTTTTAGGATACGAGGGTGAATTTCTCCAAAATAACCTAAAACGTTAGGCCCTAATTTCAAAGTTGCTGAACGTCCGGGATGATACCACAAAGGTGCCGTGCGATCGTATTGAACCGTCGTCCCGGAAAGGACATAAATAACATCTGCTTTTGCATCATAAATATCAACAAGACGCTTCTTCTCCAGCCAATGGTCGGATTGAAAAACACCTGCTCTAATGCCACTGACCATCATGTGTTGACCTCCAGGTGTAGGGTCAGAATATTGGGGCCCCACTTCAAAAATTCCTACAGCTTCAGCCCCACGATTTTGATTCGAAAGAACGGCGTTTAATAAATTGGGCAAAAGGCTTGGGCGCATCGTATCCAGGTCTTGGCTAATGGGATTCAGCAAAACAAGGCTTTCAGGAGCTCCTCCAAAAGCCTCCGTATCCTCGCGAGACATAAAGGACCAAGTGACAACTTCTGTAAGTCCACGACTTGCAAGCCGCTCACGTATAATAAATCGTCGTTCTTGCAAGGGAGATAAAGGTTTTTGTTCGGGCCGATCTCCATAAGGAGTGGACGGGATCTTATCATAGCCTTCAACTCTTAAAACTTCTTCGACAAGGTCAGCGTCTTGCTCAACATCAGAACGCCAGGTAGGAGTCACAACAGTTAAATTGTTCCCCTCCCCTTTCACCTCAAACCCTAAGCTTGTTAAAATTTCTTGAGCGCATTGCGAGGATACGTCGAGTCCTCCTAAGCTTTTAATACGTAAAGGATCAAAGGGGATAGACTCTCTTAAATCAGGAGCCTCTCCTACAGCAACAACCTCACTCGCCTCACCTCCACAAATATCAAGAATCATCTGGGTTGCAGCTTCAAGACCTGGAAGGGTTGACGCGGGATCTACGCCTCTCTCGAAGCGATAACGGGAATCACTTAAGATCCCAAGGCTTCGCCCCGTAATGGCCGTACGAATGGGATCAAAAAAGGCCGACTCTAAAAAGAGTGTATGAGTCGCTTCATCACACCCTGTGCTTTCACCGCCCATAACACCGGCCAAGGAAATGACCCCTGAATCATCGGTAATGACGGTCATATCGTCGGAAAGTGTATAGGTTTTCCCATCCAAGGCTTTAAATCTTTCTCCTGCCTTAGAGAGACGAATGTTGAGATTTCCTGTGAGCTTATCTGCATCAAACACGTGGAGAGGCCTCGCCTGATCATGGGTAAAGAAATTGGTGATATCTACCAAAGCCGAGATGGGACGGAGCCCTATAGCTTCAAGTTTTTTCTGTAACCACAAGGGGCTTGGGCCATTTTTAAGCCCACGAATGACTCTTCCCGTGAAATGGGGACAAGCTTCTGGATCTGCTTTTAAGGAGATAGGACACGGATAAGAACCCTTAATTTTTTCCATTTTTAAAGGCTTAAGCTTCCCGATTCCTGTTGCAGATAGATCTCTTGCAATCCCATAAACCCCGAGGCAATCCCCTCGATTAGGAGTGACTTCAATTTCAATAAGAATGTCATCAAGCCCAATCCAGTTTGCATAAGGTTCACCAACAGGAGCTCCACTATCAACTTCGATGATACCTTCTGTTCCCTCTCCCAGATGAAGCTCTTCCGCAGAACACATCATACCAAAGCTTTCTACATCACGCACTTTCCCTACTTTAAGGACTTGTTTGGTTGAGGGAATGACATCACCAGGACGAGCTAGGACAGCTTTCAGGCCTTTACGCGCATTAGGGGCCCCACAAACAACTTGGATGACCTCAGTCCCTGTATTAACACAGCAAACCTGTAGGCGATCTGCATTCGGATGCTTTTCAGCTTCTAGAATTTCACAGATCTTAAAGGGCGCAAGGGCTTCAGCCTTGTTTTCAACTTTATCAACAACAAGTCCAAGTGCCGTCAATTTTTCTAGAATGGTCTCAAGAGAAGCTTCTGTTTCCAAATGATCTTTTAACCAAGATAAGGTAAATTTCATGTTTTACTCCCGCGACTCAGATTCGAAACCATAATAATCAACCCATCTTAAGTCTGATTCAAAAAAGAGGCGTAAATCCTCAATCCCATATTTTAACATCGCAATTCGCTCAAGACCCATCCCAAAGGCAAAGCCTTGGTAGATCTCAGGGTCAATGTTACAATTGCGCAAAACATTGGGATGCACCATTCCGCTCCCTAAAATCTCGAGCCAACTGCTATTTTTCCACCAAATATCCACTTCCGCAGACGGTT
>Ga0206916_1022_pt1 | contig 40363 bp, 41 predicted proteins | sample Alteio_BWOrgHeat_71_FD_152957 | JGI IMG/M metagenome (GOLD analysis project Ga0206916, IMG submission 152957) | Enriched cells from forest soil in Barre Woods Harvard Forest LTER site, Petersham, Massachusetts, United States -... | ecosystem: Environmental > Terrestrial > Soil > Temperate forest >... | reverse complement strand
TTTGCGTGGTTCATTGCTGCAAATTCTGAACATAGCCTAACAAACTTTATCCATTTCTTGCACTATAAGTCAGTGGTCGTTCTACAAAAGTCCCGTCACGCGAGAAAATTTTCTCAATTTGCGTTTTTGGTTTTTGTGTTAAATGGAACATCGAGATTGGTTTGTAGGGTGGCGCGGGCTCGACATAAAGCCCTGTTTCTTTATCAAGCATCGGCGCCGCAAAGAACGTTAGCCAGTTATAGGCCGCCGGCAGAATGACATGCGGCGCTTTCACCATATAGGCTACCAAATTCAGCGCCAACTGATCCGTCATAATTGTTTTGCTATTCAACTGCGGTATGCGCTGCAGGGCGTCAGCATAAATTTTCAGCCACGCATCCCACACAGGCGATGATTTTGATATCGACCATACACCGGCATTCAGCATAGGCTTCAGCGTCATATTGACGGTGACGTTTTCGTCGTTGTAACAGGCCTGATACCATTCGTGATAGACGTTCCACATGGTCGGTCGGTCAAAGAAAATCTTATAGCTGCGGTCGAATTCCATCGCCATATGGATGGCGTCGCTGCTCGCTGCCCCTTCGATCATTACGTCGATAGCTTCCGGTGTTTGTACCCAGACATCAGCATCGATCCAGACATAGACGTCATAACCGGGAAAGTAGCGCCGCAAAAAGGGGCGCGCCGTGAGTGTGCGATACGACGGCTGCAGCTTTTCCCATACTTCGCGCGCGGGATATTCAATATCGCTTTGCACTTGTTCGATGCGGATATTCTTGGCCTTGAACCAGTCTTTTTGTTCTTCGATCAGGCCGATATCCAGCAGCCCCAGATCAAAGTCATATTTATATTTGTGATTACCGAGCGAATTAAAAAAATCCTGCGCCAATGCAAAATAGGGCGCATCAGCGCCGGAGATCACAATAACTTTGGGTTTCGGCTGCATTACCCTTGCCGCTCGACCATCAGTTTCTTGGTTTCGGCAATAGCCTTGGCGGGGTTCAGGCCCTTGGGGCAGGTATTCGTGCAATTCATAATGGTGTGGCAGCGGTACAGCCGGAAGGGATCTTCCAGATCATCGAGACGCTCACCTTTCGCATCATCGCGGCTGTCGGCAATCCAACGATAAGCCTGCAGTAATGTCGCGGGACCCAGGTAACGATCGCTGTTCCACCAATAGCTTGGGCAACTGGTTGTGCAGCAGAAACACAGAATGCATTCATAAAGACCGTCGAGCTTGGCCCGTTCTTCCGGTGTTTGTAGCCGTTCTTTGTCGGGCGGAGGCAGTTCCTCGCTTTTGATCCATGGTTCCACGGATGCATATTGCGCGTAGGCGTGGGTGAGGTCGGGAACCAGATCTTTCACCACTTCCATATGTGGTAGCGGATAAATTTTGGCGTCGCCTTTGATATCTTCAATCGGCTTCAGACAGGCGAGCGTATTGGTGCCATCGATATTCATGGCGCAAGACCCGCAAATACCCTCGCGGCAGGAACGGCGGAAAGTCAGCGTGCTGTCGATATCATTCTTGATATGGATGATGGCGTCCAGAACCATCGGCCCGCATTTATCGAGGTCGATAGTATATTCATCCGTGCGCGGATTTTCGCCATCATCAGGCGACCAGCGGTAAACTTTGAATGTCTTGGTACGCGTGGCGCCAGCCGGAGCAGGGTAGCTATGACCCTTCTGGATTTTTGAATTTTTGGGCAGCGCAAATTCAACCATGGCGTGAAGACCTTCAGGACGCAGGAATCAAGGTCCTCATTTTAGGCTGGATAGACGTGGAGGTAAAGCGCTTAGGCAAATTCCTTTTTTGCCACAGGCGCTGCGCTATGTTCACGTATGAACTTACGCAGGACAGGCAGAACGGATTCGCGCCATTTGCGGCCATTAAAGATGCCGTAATGGCCAACGCCGATCTGTAGATGCGCCTTCTTCATGTTGTCGGGCAAACCGCTGCAAAGCTGCAATGCGACCCTTGTTTGGCCGGGGGCGGAGATATCATCAAGCTCACCCTCGATCGTCAGCAAAGCAGTCTTCTTGATAGCCTGCGGTTTAACCAGCTGGCCGTGCCATGTAAAACGACCTTCAGCGAGGTCGTTATTCTTAAAGATACGCTCGATAGTCTGCAGATAGAATTCCGCCGTCACATCCATCACCGACAGATATTCATCATAGAATTTCCGATGCAGGGTGGCGGGTTCCTGATCGCCTTTGACCAGATTTTGGAACAATTTGAAATGCTCGCCGATATGACGCTCGACATTCATCGAAACGAAGCCGTTCAACTGAATAAAGCCGGGATATACCAATCGGTGCGCGCCGGGATAGTAAAAGGGCAGCGATTGAATAACGGTGCGACGAAACCAATCCATCGAATGCTTGGCGGCGACTTCAGTAACAGATGTCTTGGCCGCTTTAATATCAATCGGCCCACCCATCAAGGTCATCGAGCGTGGTTGCACCGGGTCATCCATCGCCGCAAGCAGTGATACAGCACAAAGCACGGGCGGCGCAGGCTGACAAATAGCCAGCAGATGTACGTCCGGACCCAGGAAACGGATAAATTCCATCACATAACTGATGTAATCTTCCAGATCGAATCTGCCTTTTGACAGCGGAACCAATTTCGCATCGATCCAGTCAGTGATGTAGACATCGTGATCCGGCAACATCGCTTCGACCGTGCCACGCAGCAGTGTCGCGTGATGTCCGGACATGGGTGCCACGATCAGTACGCGCGGATCATTCGAAGTCGTCGCGCGTTTGAAATGCAGCAGATTACAGAAAGATTTTTGGAGGACATATTCCTCGGTCACGGCAACTATATCGCCAGCAACGCGAGTGGTATTCAGTCCAAAAATCGGTTTTGCAAATTTGCGCGTGGTGCGTTCAAATAACTCCGCGCCCGCGGCCATCGTACGGCCGAAATGAGTGTGGGCTGCGGGAAAGAATGGATTTTTAAAGGCGGCATGTGTGGCTTCGGCCATCATGCGGAGGGGGGCCATCGTGGCTTTTTGCCAATCGTGGAAATGATAGAGCATCATAGCGAATTGAATTCCTTCCTGGACTTATAGGACACACGCTTGCTGCGCGGGCCCACGACAAACCTTATTGCTGCGATGCAATAAAAAAATGCCATAAGATTATGGTAAAGATTAGGTGTAAATATAGGCTTAATCAGCGGTAAGCTTTTGACTTTTATTGCTTAATCCGCCGCGCGTCATTAAATACCAGAAGGCAACAAACCACAAAAGCGTGTGTTTCGGACGGTTAGGAACAGCTCCATTACCATAAGCATACATTCCATTTGGCAGACCATCGTCTATGTCGGCATTTTTTTCGTAATCGCGATCCCATTCGTCGTCGCACTCTTTTTCGCGCTCATAATTGTCGTTAAAGGCGGCTTTAGGCTTGGGATGATGCAAACGCCCGGTTTTACGTTGAAAACGATGCTTATTTTCAATGGCTTCAATTTCATTGAGGATACGCATTTCTTCATCGCGTATGACAGCAACCTGATCCATCAATTTGATAAATTTACCGAAAAGGGCGGGCTTCATGGCCTGCACGATGCCGAGATCAGCCACCCGGCGCAGCAGGTTCACAACCCGCTGTTTCTGGGTGCTGAGGCTGGCGGATAACCAGTCAATACGGTTGCGGTCGGCTTTGATGGACATAAATCCTCGCTTTGGGCGAAGTTTAAGCCATCAGGGTAAAGGTGGAATTAATAATAATACTATTTATACCCCCTTTGTTTGGCTAATCTTAGGCCGCAAACCTGAAAGGATTACATGAATATGCTTTCTCGCCGCACTTTCATGACATGGGTTCTTGCTGCACCGACTGTGGCAATCCTCTTAGGTAAATCAACGGATGCTTTTGCGGAATCCATAATGAAAATAACTAAATCAAAAGATGAATGGAAAAAGATTCTGCCGCCGCAGGAATATGACGTGCTGCGCGAAGAAGGGACGGAGCGGCCTTTCACCAGCCCGCTAAATGACGAACATCGCGAGGGTGTGTTCGTCTGTGCCGGGTGTGATCTGGAATTGTTTCCGTCGAAATATAAATTTAACAGTGGTACCGGCTGGCCGAGTTTCTTTGATGTCATACCCGGCCATGTCGAGACCAAAAGCGATCATGCTCTGTTCATGGAGCGTACGGAATACCATTGCGCCCGTTGCGGCGGTCATCAGGGCCATATTTTCAATGATGGTCCGCAGCCGACGGGTTTGCGTTACTGCAATAACGGTGTCGCTCTTAAATTCATTCCCGCCTAGGACACATCATGCAACTTAATTTTCTGCAAATTGGCCTCGCTTTTGTCGAAGGGGTGGGATTGATTTTATCGCCCTGCATTCTGCCCATTTTGCCAATCATGCTGGCGGCATCGCTGGATGGCGGGAAGAAGCGTCCCCTCGGCATCATCACTGGTTTCATCGCTGCCTTTACTTTGTTCGCGTTGCTCTCAAGGCAATTGCTGAATTGGCTACATGCTGATCCGGAAACAGTGCGTGACGTAGCGCTTGGTATGCTGGTCCTGTTTGGCTTGATCATGTTGTCCAAAAAACTGTCCGACAAATTATTAGGCGCAACGCAGGGGCTTGCGAATTTCGGGCAAAATATCAGCCAGAATTGGGGCCAGCAGGGCGGCTATTTCAGTGGCGTTGCGATAGGCGCGTTGATTGGTCTGATCTGGGCGCCCTGCGCCGGGCCGATTATGGCGGCAGCGATCGTGCAAATCATTCAGTCTAAAACCAATCTGGAAGCGACGTTAACGGTCATCATGTTTGCGACAGGCGCCGGTGTGCCGATGTTATGCATCGCCTTGCTGGGGCGGCAGGTTATGGGTCGTCTCGGATTTCTAAAGAAGCATAGTTATGCTGTGAGGTGTGTGATGGGTGTCGTTATCATCATTGCCGCTATTCTAATTTATGAAGGTGCCGACGTGCGATTGCTGGCGGCATCCGGCAAAAGTGAGGCAGCGCAAATTGATAACAAGCTTCACATGGCGCTAGATAATTCATATCCCGCGCCGGAAATTGGCGGCATCAATGACTGGATCAATTCCAAACCCCTAAAAATTGCGGACCTCAAAGGCAAGGTCGTGTTGATAGATTTCTGGACTTATTCCTGTATCAATTGCGTGCGTACTTTGCCGCATCTCACGGATTGGGATGCGAAGTACCGCGACAAAGGGCTTGTCATCATCGGTGTGCATTCACCTGAATTCGAATTTGAGAAAAAACTGGATAACGTCCGCGCCGCGACGGAGAAATTTGGCATCAAATATCCTGTCGCACTAGATAGTAACCTTGAGACCTGGAGTAATTTCAAAAATCGCTATTGGCCTGCGCATTACCTGATCGATAAGGAAGGTAATGTTGTCTACACCCATTTTGGCGAAGGCCGTTACGACGATACCGAAAATAATATTCGTGTCTTGCTGGGCATGAATGATGCGCCTGTTGCCGCGCCTATGGATAACAATCTGCCGACATCGAAATTACAGACTCAGGAAACGTACCTGGGATATTCGCGCATGCAGAATTTTGCCACTAAGGATCATATTGGCCGTGATGCTGCAGCGACTTATACTTTTCCAAAGGTCATACTGTTGAACATGTGGGGGCTTAGTGGCGACTGGATCATTGGGCCAGAAAATATCGCCTCGGAAAAAACCGGCGATGCACTGCGACTGAATTTCATTTCGCGCAAAGTGTTTTTGGTTATGGGAACCAAGGACGGTAAGCCCATTCAGGTTCATGTTTTGCTGAATGATAGTCCTGCGGGCAAAATGGGCGGTGCAGATGTGGATGCTAAAAACGGCACGATGACTGTCGACGGCGAGCGGCTCTACGAACTCATCGACCAGAAAGAAAGTAAGAACGGCATTCTGGAATTGCGCCCCGACAGGCCGGGCTTACTGGCCTATGCTTTTACGTTCGGGGGTTGAAGAGTATACCCTCAGCGTCATTCCCGCGAAAGCGGGAATTCATTTTTCATAAGATGGATGCTCGCTTTCGCGAGCATGACGCCTTATGAAAAAAGCCGCAGCTTCTCGTCATTCAACCTATCTTTAATCGCCTTTACGGCGTTGGCCGTATAAGGCGCAGGTTCAAGCTTACCCCAAATCGCATGCGGCCATGCCTCGTCGGTTTTGAAACGGGCGATAACATGAACATGCAGCTGCGGCACGATATTGCCTAAAGCGCCGACATTAATTTTGTCCGGCGCGTATAGCGTCATGAGCGCCTGAGATACCTGCGTGATTTCTTCCATCAATTGCGCCCGGTCGTCAGCCGTTAGCTGAAAAATTTCCTGAATATCCGGGCGGCGTGGCACCAGTACCAGCCACGGCGCATTTTTCTGGTTGCTGAGGCGGAGCTGCGACAACGGCAAATCCCGGATGAAAAAACTATCAGATTCAAGCTGGGGATGGAGAGTAAAAGTAGACATTTGGTTGATCTGGGAGGAGGGTTTGTTTAATAAAGCCGACATTGCTATAAACCCACCAGAAACCGACCCCATTGCCAAGAGGAAATCTTATGTCACAAGTTGCAGCCAAACCCGCCAATGTCCGTGTTGAGACCGATTCTTTCGGCCCGATTGAGGTTGCAGCCGATCATTACTGGGGTGCGCAGACGCAGCGCAGCCTGAAAAATTTCCGCATTGGCGGACAGACAATGCCGCTGCCCCTCATCCATGCTTACGGCATCCTGAAAAAAGCTGCCGCGCAGGTGAACATGAAATTCGGCATTCTGGATGCCAAAATCGCCGATGCTATCGTCAAGGCGGCCGATGAAGTCGTCGAAGGCAAGATGGACAGCGAATTTCCGCTGGTGGTTTGGCAAACGGGTTCCGGCACGCAAACCAATATGAATGTGAATGAGGTCATATCCAACCGCGCGATTGAACTTCTGGGTGGCGAGAAAGGCAGCAAGAAGCCGGTTCACCCGAATGACCATGTCAATATGGGGCAGAGTTCGAACGACAGTTTCCCGACGGCGATGCATATCGCCGCCGCTATGGAGATTCAGAATTTCCTCATCCCAGCATTGAGCCATTTTCATGCAGCGCTGGCCAAGAAGTCAGAAGAATTTAGCAGCATCGTCAAAATCGGCCGCACCCATTTGCAGGATGCCGTGCCGATGACGCTGGGGCAGGAATTCTCCGGTTACGCACAACAGATTGAAGATAATATCATGCGCCTCGGCCCCAAAGGGGTTTTGCACGAATTGATGGAACTGGCGCAGGGTGGCACGGCAGTTGGCACCGGCCTGAATGCCAAGAAAGGTTTTGCCGAAGATTTCGCAAAACAAGTTGCTGGCTTGACCGGCATGCCGTTTGTAACAGCGCGCAATAAGTTTGCCGCGCTTGCGACGCATGATGCATTGGTTGATGTCTCTGGTGCGCTGAATACACTTGCTGTCAGCTTTATGAAAATCGCGAATGATATTCGCTTGTTGGGCTCCGGTCCGCGTTGCGGCATCGGTGAAATCAGTCTGCCGGAAAATGAGCCGGGCTCCTCCATCATGCCGGGTAAAGTCAATCCCACGCAGTCAGAAGCAATGACAATGGTCGCCTGTCAGGTAATGGGTAATCATGTTGCCGTAACGATTGCAGGCTCTAACGGGCATTTCGAACTGAATGTATTCAAGCCGGTTATTATTCACAATGTGCTGCAATCCATTCGTTTGCTAGGTGATGCCGCACGCAGCTTTACCGATAATTGTGTCAGCGGCATCAAGCCAAACAACGAACGGATCAAAATGCTGGTCGATGCCTCGCTGATGCTAGTTACGGCACTGAACCCGCATGTCGGTTACGACAATGCTGCGAAGATAGCCAAGAAGGCGCATGCAGAAAACAAAACGCTAAAACAGGCTGCCGTTGAACTCGGTATTTTAAAAGCCGAAGATTTCGACCGCCTGATCAAGCCAGAAGATATGACGCATCCGCTTGATTAATGAATCACATGAGTTCCACTATTTTAGAGCGTTGGCATCATAGATGGCTCAATCCAAAAGCCAAAGCTGGAGCTTCCGCAATTGAAGGGATGGGTGTATTCGCCAAAGATCGAATTTTGAAAGGCGAGGTTGTGGGGGTTTTAGGCGGCTTGATTGTTCCAACATCTGAAATTGAGGACTACCGTAAAATAATGGGGCAGGTCGGCATACAGGCTGATGTCGGATTCTTTATCGTCCCTGCAACCCGGAATGAATTGGAAGAGTTTGGTGTCTTTAATCATTCCTGTGAACCTAATGTGGGTTTTATTAACTCCATAACCTTGGTGGCGATCAAAGATATCGAAGTCACCGTGGAATGTGTTTTTGATTATGCTTTTTGTGAAACGGCATACAAGGGGTTTACCTGTCGTTGTGGCCGCGTTGGTTGCCGAAAAACGATTGCATCCAACGATTGGCAGCGAGAAGATATACAGAAAAAATATGGGTGTTATTATTCGCCCTATTTGAAATCAAAAATCAGTTATGGCGCTTAGAAAACACTCCATCCGCATCGCGCGGCATAATACCAGCATTACGCTTGAGGCTGAGTTTTGGACTGAGCTTAAGCGTATCGCGAAAGCGGAGAAGCTCTCGCTCAATCAGCTGGTTGCCAAAGTCGATTCTGGGCGTGGCGGTAATCTGTCGAGTGCGCTGCGGCTGTATGTGTTGCAGGATTTGAAGAATATAAAATAACGTCATTCCGGAAAGCTTTCTTTTCGACTTGCTTTAGCAAGGCGAAAGAAAGTTTATCCGGAACCTAGTCAGGCTGTCAGTAAGGGATCAAGAAGTTCTTGAGAGCTAGCGTCACCAATCACTGGGTTCCGGATAAAATCGCATTTTGCTGCTAGTGCAGTAAAAAGCGATTTTTCCGGAATGACGTTAAGATTTAGTGCCACCAAACAATGCCTCGACGCCGCTCTTGTGTGCGTTTTTTTTGACGATCATGGCGTCGGCGCGGTTGATTTCCGTTTCCAGCGCCAGAATATATTCCTGCAGTTCAGCCACTGACATTTGCTGCAGGTCGAGTGGTTTCAGGGCAGGGCGGGTAGGTTCTAATTCGTCCGGGTTCATTAGAGATCAGTGGCCAGTGGTCAGAGAATCTAGCATCGCAAAGATTTATCTGATAATCAATCTCTGACCACTAATCTCTGACCACTTGTTTTATAATGTACGCAATCTTATGCCGCGGTTACGGCGGGCCGGAAGTTCTGGCATGGGTAGAGAGCCCTATGCCGATCATGGGTGTGGGCGAGGTGCTGATCAAGGTTGCAGCTGCCGGTGTAAACCGCGCTGACATATTACAACGCCAGGGAAAGTATCCACCGCCAGAAGGCGCCAGCCATATTATGGGTATGGAAGTATCTGGCGAAGTTGTGGCTACAGCACCCGATGTGCAGCGCTGGAAAGTGGGAGACAAAGTTTGTGCGCTATTGTCTGGTGGTGGTTATGCCGAATATGTCGCCGCCCCCGAAGGGCAGTGCCTGCCTTTGCCGCAAAACATATCTATGATTGAAGCCGCGTCTTTGATGGAAACGATAGTCACGGTCTGGGCGAATGTATTTGAAACGGCGGGCTTGAGAAAAGATGAAACAATTCTTGTGCATGGCGGCAGTAGCGGCATTGGCATCACCGCCATTCAGCTTGCCAAGATTTTTGGCGCAAAAATTTTTGTGACGGCAGGCAATGATGAAAAATGTTTTGCCTGCCAAAGTCTGGGTGCCGATCTGGCCATTAATTACCACGATGAAGATTTCGTCAGCGCGATTATGACGGCGACAAACAAACGCGGTGTCGATGTTGTGCTGGATATGATCGGCGGTGATTATGTAACGCGTAACCTGTCCGTTCTTGCGCCGTTTGGACGGCATGTCAGCATCGCAACCCAGAAGGGTAGCAGTGTCACCGTCGATATGCGGCAGATAATGCAAAAGCGTTTGACTCTTACAGGCTCTACATTACGGGCCCGTCCGGGCGAAGAAAAAGCCCGTTTAGTGCGGGAGGTGGAGCAAAATATCTGGCCTTTGGTGGAAGAAAAACGCTTTAAGTCATTGATTTATCAAGTTGTCCCCATAAAAAATGCGTCGGAGGCACATAAAGTGATGGAATCCAGCGCACATATTGGTAAGATCATCCTCGAAGTTGCTACTTAGGGTAGTGCTTTAACCGATCCCCTGAAAATCTTGTCTGTGGATCGTCCGGAGGCCTAGCGCGTCCGGCGACAAGAGAGTTTTGCCTATTGTGGCAATTGATTGAGGAGATGACTATGGCCGCTATACCTTTGATGCCGAAAGCAACCGCTGTATGGCTGGTTGATAAAACCACGCTGAGCTTTGACCAGATCGCGGAATTCGTTGGCTTGCACAAGCTGGAAATTCAGGCAATTGCCGACGGTGAAGTGGCTATCGGCATCAACGGCATGGACCCGATCCTCAGCGGCCAGCTAACGCCAGAAGAAATCAAACGTTGCGAAGAAGATCCGCGCGCTCGCCTGAAAATGATCAAGAGTGATTTGCCGCAACCTGTCACACGCAGCAAGGGTCCGCGCTATACGCCGGTTTCCAAACGTGCCGACAAGCCGGACGCAATCGCCTACCTCGTCAAAATGTATCCGGAACTTATGGATGCGCAGATTGCGAGTCTCCTCGGTACCACGAAAGATACCATTGCCAAGGTTCGTGACCGCACGCATTGGAATTCCAGCAACATTAAGCCGAGCAATCCGGTTCTGTCCGGTCTTTGCAAGCAGGCCGATCTGGACGCAGCACTGAAACGTGCGCAACGCCGTGTTGCGCGTGAGAACAAGAAGGCTGGCATCGTTCCTGAAGAACAGCCGCATCTGGAAGCTCCGACTGATGAGCCCTTGTTTAAACCGCGCGATCCTTCGGAAGATTTAGGCTCGCAAGATCAGCCTGATATCGATCCGGATACTATGTTCCGGAACATGGGGTAAGGTTCTCCTCCCTTGAGGGAGAGTTAACCCGATCTGAATAATGGCACCGCTGCATCCTTCTCAAATAGATACAGCAAGGTTCTCAGGGCTTGGCCGCGCTCGCTATCCAGTTTCGGGTCGCGGGTGAGGATAAGCTTAGCGTCGTCATGGGCGATATGCAGCAGATCCTGATGCAGGTTTAAGTCGGCCAGTTTGAATTCCGGCAACCCGCTTTGTTTGGTGCCGAGTAACTCACCGGAGCCACGCAAGCGCAAATCTTCTTCGGCAAGACGAAAGCCATCATTTGTTTCGCGCATCATCTGAAGGCGTGCCTTGGCCATTTGGCCGAGTGGCGATTGATACATCAGTAGGCAGTTAGATTGTTCAGCGTTGCGTCCGACGCGGCCACGTAACTGGTGTAATTGCGCCAGGCCAAAACGTTCGGCATGTTCAATAACCATTAAGGTCGCCTGCGGCACATCAACACCAACTTCTATGACTGTGGTGGCTACCAGAACTTTGATCTCGCCAGCCGCAAAGGCCGCCATAACCTGATCCTTGGCATCTGTTGCCATGCGGCCATGGACGAGGCCGACTAAACTTCTCCCCTCCCCTTGCGGGAGGGGTCGGGGGAGGGGGGGTGAAGCTTGGTACGGTGTTTCAGAATTTTGAAATACATCCCTTGAATTTACTCCCCCCTCCCTAACCCTCCCCGCGAGGGGGAGGGAATCTATTTGTTTCGCCAACAAAGTCGCGCGTTCCGTCACGGCGGCGAGATCGCTGGTTTCCAATTCCTCCACCAAAGGACAGACCCAGTAGGCCTGCGCACCTTTGCCGATCTGACGCTTCACGCCTTCGATCACTTCGTCCAGTCGCCCCATATCTATCAGGCGCGTATCAATCGGCAATCGTCCCGCGGGTTTATCCGCCAGGCGCGATACATCCATATCGCCGTAAGCGGTAAGTGTCAGCGTGCGTGGTATTGGCGTTGCAGTCATCACCAGAATATCAACGCCTTTGCCCTTGTCGGAAAGCTGCAGGCGTTGATTGACGCCGAACCGATGCTGTTCATCGACGACGGCGAGGCCCAGATCTTTGAACTTCACATCCTCTTGAAATAAGGCGTGCGTGCCAACGACCATCTTAATGCTGCCGTCGGCGAGCCCGTCGATAGTTGTCTGTCTGTTACCACCGCGGCCACGGCCAACCAGAAGAGCAATCTCGCCGCCTAAAGGCTTTAGAAATTCGTTCAGTTTGGCGTGATGTTGCTTGGCCAAAATTTCTGTAGGGGCCATCAAGGTGGCTTGCGTTCCGGACTCGACTGCCTGCAACATTGCCATAAGTGCGACGATTGTTTTGCCGGAACCAACATCACCCTGCAGCAATCGCAGCATGCGTTTAGGCGCCGCCATATCTGCGCTGATTTCCGATATCGCCTGCATCTGTCCTGTCGTTAGCTTAAAGGGCAGGGAGGATATAAGTTTATCTTGCAAATTACGTGTACCGGGCAAAGCGCGACCGCCGCCCTGACGGTGATGACGGCGAATAACAGCCAGTGCCAGTTGATCGGCCAGTAACTCATCGTAAGCTAAGCGCCGACGTGCTGGCAATTTGCCATTACCTTCATCGCTCAGAGCGGCAGATGGGGTATGAAGGGTTAGCAGCGCCTGTTTCCAGCCTGACCAACCCTCGCGTTTTAATAATGCGGGATCATTCCATTCGGGCAGCTCCGGCACTTTACTGAGGGCTTGCTCTACCGTCTTACGCAGCATCTTACTGGTGAGACCTTCGGTCAATGGGTAGACTGGTTCAAACTTCGGAATTTCATTGATGCGATCCGGCGTCACGACATAATCCGGATGGTTCATGCTCCAGTTGCCGTGATAGCGTTCCAGCGAGCCGCTCACGACCACTTGCTCGTTGGTGGGATAGAGCTTGCTGAGATAATCGCCCTTGGCATTAAAATAACTGATGATAACCTGCTCATCACCCACCACACCGGTAATGCGGTAGGGGAGTTTGGGCCGCTTCGGCGGCGCATGTTCCATAATCGTCAGCGTAAGGGTAGCAACCCGGTCGCGGTCGGCATATTTCAGGTCGGGTGTATAGCTGCGGTCTATTACACCTGTGGGCAAATGCCACAGCAAATTAACCACATGTTCGCCACAAAGCTTCTTATAAAGAGGGGCCAAGCGCGGCCCAATCCCGCGCAAGCTGGTTATAGGAACAAAAAGAGGAAAGAGCAGGCTGGGGCGCATAGCAATATCTGGTGTTACGGGCGCGTTTATTATAGAGAATAGCCCTGTATTTGCGGAGAACTAATTGTGAGTGAAGATAAACGCCGGGATCGGCTGCGTTTTCGCAGCTGGCACCGGGGGACAAGGGAAATGGATTTGTTGCTCGGCTCCTTCGCCGATGCGTATATCTATGTGTTTTCGGAAGCTGAAGTCACTCAGTACGAAGCGATTTTGGAGCAAAGCGATCCGGACCTGTACAACTGGATTACCGGCATCGAATCTGTGCCAGCCGAGCATGGCAGCGAAGTCATGCGCAAATTATGCGCTCACCGCTATGCGAAGCAACAGGTTGTGTAAATTATGTTGTTGAACAGAGCAATACTGCAGCAAGAGCGCACTAATTCCCCTCCCCTCGCGGGAGGGGTTAGGGGTGGGGGCCATCCATTAATCCAAGTGCTAGGTTTGCGGAGCTCCCCCCTCCCTAACCCTCCCCGCAAGGGGGAGGGAACTGTACCGCTTATAACTGCTTGGTGGAATCCTTAAATGTTCGCGTCTTCATTTAATCCATCAGAAAAATCCCGCGTCACAATCGCCGGAGCACCGACGGGACACGACGCGCGCGTACTGGCGGAATTGGCAGTTCGTGCGCAGGGGAAGCCTGTTATTCATGTCGCGCTTGATGATGTGCGTGCCGCGGTCATTGCGGATACGCTGGCGTTCTTCGCACCGAATTGCGAGGTGCTGTCATTCCCGGCATGGGATTGTTTGCCTTATGACCGCATTTCTCCGCACACCGATATTATCGCTGAACGTATTTCGACACTCAGCCGCCTGTCGCGGCCCTTCAAACAACCCTGCATTATTCTCACTACTGTAAATGCCATCGTACAGAAAACACTGCCACCGGATGTATTGCAGCAGGCGAGCCTGACGGCTTCTGTAGGTGACGAATTAAGCGTCGAGAAAATTCGTAACTTTTTGGCAGCCAACGGTTATATGTCGGCAAGCACAGTGCGGGAAGCCGGCGAATTTGCCGTGCGGGGTGGCATCGTCGATTTATATCCGCCCGGTTACAATGCGCCGCTGCGGCTGGATTTCTTTGGTGACGAGATTGAATCTATTCGTCAGTTCGATCCGTTGACGCAGACCACGACCGACAAGATTGAGAACTTCCATCTTGGCCCCATTACGGAAGTATTGCTGGATGATAAATCGATCGCGCAGTTCCGCAGCGGCTACCGCGAATTATTCGGTGCGATGACGGGTAGCGACCCGTTGTATGAATCTGTCACGGCAGCTCGTAAATTTCCTGGTGTAGAGCATTGGCTGGGGCTGTTTTACCCGCAACTTTACAGCCTGTTTGATTACCTGCCGCAATCGGCAGTTCTTTTCGACCATCAGGCAGATGAAGCGATCAAATCGCGCCTGCAGCAGATCGAGGATTTCTATCAGGCGAGGTCGTCGCTTTATCAAGCCGCCAAGCGCAGCAAAAATAAGGAAGAGTCGGTCACCGCTTATAAACCCATGCCAGTCGCCAAATTATATTTGGATGTAGGGGCGCTTGATAAAGCGTTGGAGCCAAGGACTGTAGGAACATTTTCGCCGTTTAATGCTCCAGAATCTCCTCATATTATTGATGCCCATGGTCGTCGCGGCCGAGATTTCGCAGACGCACGCGCGCGACAACAGGAAACAGATTTATATGCAGCGCTGAATGCTTATGCGGCTGAACATCAGGCCACCAACAAACGGGTGGCGATTGCCTGTTACAGCCAAGGCTCCGCCGACAGGCTGTCGGCTTTGCTGCGCACGCATGGTATGTCAGCGATCAGCGCAGTTAAGGGCTGGGATGATCTCCGCAAGCTGGACCCTAAGCTAATCGCGCTGGTTATTCTGGGGTTGGAGCACGGCTTTGTTTCGCCCGATCTTGCGCTGATTTCGGAGCAGGATATTCTGGGCGACAGGCTTGTGCGTCTTACCCGCAAGCGCCGCGCGGCTTCACAATTCCAACTGGAACTGGGTTCGCTTAATCCCGGCGATTTTGTTGTGCATGCTGAACATGGTATCGGCCGCTACGAGGGATTGGAAACAGTCACCGTTTTCAACACCTCCCATGATTGCGTGAAGCTGATTTATGACGGTGGCGACAAACTGTTCGTACCGGTCGAAAATCTTGACATGCTCACGCGTTACGCCTCGGCTGAGAGCGGCGCGGTGCTGGATAAGCTTGGCGGCGCCGGATGGCAGAACCGCAAGGCGCGCGTCAAAAAGCGCCTGAAAGATATGGCCGAAGCATTGATGAAAATTGCGGCGGAGCGTGAACTTAAAAAAGGTCCAGTCATAACGGTGCCCGAAGGCACGTATCAGGAATTTGCCGCGCGGTTTCCGTACCCTGAAACGGAAGATCAGGCGCGTGCGATTGATGATGTTCTGGTTGATTTGGCGACGGGCAAAGCAATGGACCGCCTTGTTTGCGGTGATGTCGGTTTCGGCAAAACTGAGGTAGCGTTGCGTGCTGCCTTTGCCGCCGTGCAGGCTGGGTTGCAGGTCGCTATTGTCGTGCCGACTACATTGCTGGCGCGTCAGCATTATAACAATTTCACGACGCGTTTTAAGGGCTTTCCGTTCCGCATCGGGCAGCTGTCACGTATGGTGCCTGTAAATGAGGCAAAGCAAACCAAGGAAGATTTGAAAGCCGGTAATGTCGATATTGTTGTCGGTACGCACGCATTGCTCAGCAAAGATGTTGGCTTTCGCGACCTCGGCCTGCTGATTATCGATGAAGAACAGCATTTCGGTGTGAAACAGAAAGAACGCATGAAAGAAATGCGTTCCGAAGTGCATGTGCTAACCCTGACCGCCACGCCAATTCCGCGGACTTTGCAATTGGCTCTGTCGGGTGTGCGGGAACTGAGCCTTATCACCACGCCGCCACTTGACCGGCTTGCGGTGCGCACATTTGTGCTGCCTTACGACCCGATGGTTATCCGCGATGCCATAATGCGTGAGCATTTCCGCGGCGGGCAAAGTTTCTATGTATGTCCACGTATCGAAGATCTCGACGGCGTTACTGAGGAGTTGCGCAAGTTGGTTCCGGAAGTCAAACTGGTGACCGCCCATGGTCGCATGACGCCGACGCAGCTTGACGACATCATGACGGCGTTTGACGCCAAACAATATGATTTACTGCTGGCGACCAACATTATTGAATCCGGCCTCGACATTCCCAACGCCAATACCATTTTCCTGCATCGTGCCGATATGTTCGGCCTTGCGCAGCTTTACCAATTGCGCGGGCGGGTAGGGCGCGGCAAGTTGCGCGGCTACGCCTATCTGACTTATTCGCCGACGGCGGCATTATCGCAGACCGCGCAGCAACGGTTGGAAGTTATTCAGACTTTGGATCAACTGGGGGCAGGGTTCCAGCTCGCCAGTCACGATATGGATATTCGCGGCGCGGGTAACTTGCTGGGCGAAGAGCAGTCCGGCCATATCCGCGAAGTCGGTGTCGAGCTTTACCAGCAAATGCTGGAAGATGCCGTTGCAGCCGCCAAGGCTGGCGGTATAGGCGGGGCGGAAGACGGCCGTTGGACACCGCAAATCAATCTCGGCATGTCGGTGCTGATACCCGAAACCTATGTTGCCGATTTGAACGTACGCCTTGGCCTTTATCGCCGCCTGTCCGATGTTACGGATGAAGGCGAGATTGAAACAATTGCTGCTGAGATGATTGACCGTTTCGGCCCGCTGCCGGAGGAGGTCGAGAATCTGATGCAAACCGTGGCGGTAAAAGTTCTATGCCGCAAAGCAGGTATCGCCAAAATCGATGCCGGTCCCAAAGGGGCTGTTGTTGCCTTCTATAAAGATCGTTTTGCTCAACCAGAACGTCTTATTCACTGGATCACCAAACAGGGCGGCACCGTTATTGTGCGGCCCGATCAGAAACTGGTGCTGATGCGCACTTGGGGTGATGCTGCCCAACGCCTTACCGGCATGAAGAAAACGCTGACGGAGTTGGCTGCGCTGGCGGCCTAAACTAATTGCATACGAAGCAGAGCATCCTCCGGGCTTTCTAGAAAGCCATGGTGTGTATAAAATCCGTAAGCTTCGCTTTTACGGCTAGTTGATAAATACAGTTCGACAACGCCTTTGCTTTTCACTTCTTCTTGTAATTTATGAAGAAGTATTTTCGCCAAGCCTCTTTTTCGCCACTCATAATGAATAAGAAACTCTCTTATTTGAAATTGGCGGCCATGGTGCCAACTTTCGCATGTGCCCATTACCAAACCGACGACCTTTAGTTCTTTGATGTCTTGGATAATAATATTAATGGAATTTGGAATATTTAAAATTTCTAAGAGGCGATTTTTTGCTAGGTCGTGTGACCAACTTTCATTCCATGGGGGCATGCCAAAAACATGCACATAGGTATCGGCGGCTAAATCCATGCTATTTTTTGCAAGATATGTGAATTTTAATTCTGGCGGTAAATAAAGCATGTTTTATGGTTAACGATTGAATCCGTTATCTGCAACTATTAAATATCACCATACACACCGTGTTTTTGATAGGCTAAGCCGTCTAATATATAGGGAAAGTATTATGAGCGCCTTTGATATTCTGCCTTATCGTCCTGACTTGTTGTCACAAGTAGCTGAAGCATATGTGGCCATTTTTAACGGTTCCGAATGGAACGAAAGGTGGACTCAAGAAAGAGCCGAGAAACGACTACAGCAGGTGATTGGTACGCCGGACTCCATGGGGTTTGTCGCAGTCGACGATCAAGGAGCTATTGTTGGATTTACGTTTGGCGTAATTGAATCGTGGGATGTTCTTGACCAATGTTATATTAAAGAATTAGCTGTGTGTAGTGGTCATCGAGGGCAAGGTGTAGGTAGCGCTTTACTAAATCGTTTAACGAAAGCTGCCTTTCAGCAGCACGCGACACAGATGGTAGTTGATACCAATCGAGATATTCCCGCCTATGGCATGTATCAACGCAGAGGTTATGTCGAGACGGAGCGCGTTATGCTGTTTCGCTCAGATCTTACTTTATAATCAAGCTACCTATTCCGCCGCTGACCATCCATAATTTTTTGCGCTTTGACGCTATCGATCCACCAGCTGTCATTGACGGCGAGGCCATATTTCGGTGCAATGCTCGGCTGGCTGAACATATCCCAATAGGCGATACGGAAACTGCCGATATGCCATTGCGGGATGACATAATAATGCCAGAGCAGAACGCGGTCGAGGGCGCGGCAGATAGTGACCAGTTCTTCGCGGCTGTCGGCGTGAACCAGTTTATCGACCAGTGCATCAACCACAGGGTCATTGACACCGATCAGGTTGCGGCTGCCTTTGACATCCGCCTTGGTCGAGGACCACAGATCATATTGTTCATTGCCGGGGGACAGTGACTGGCTATAGACGCTAATCGTCATGTCGAAGTCAAAATTATCGAGGCGATTTTGCATCTGCGACGTATCAACGATACGGAAAGTCGCGTGAATGCCTAGCCGTTCCAGATTGCGCAGGAAGGGCTGTATCCAGCGCTCGAACATGGGTTCGGCGTCGATAATTTCAAAGGTAAAAGGCTTGCCTTCGGCGTTAACGAGATTGCCGTTTTTCAGCGTCCAACCGGCATTGCGCAGTAACTCTGTCGCTTTACGCATATTATCACGATTGTCACCGCTGCCATCGGTCATTGGCAGTTTGAATTCCTTGGTAAAAACTTCATCCGCTATTTTACCGCGATATGGCTCCAGAATTTTGAGCTCGTCCGGCGAGGGCAAGCCTTGGGCTGCCAGTTCTGAATTTTCGAAATAACTGGCCGTGCGTTTGTAGGAACCATAGGCAAAATTCTTGTTCGACCATTCAAAATCGAATGCATAGCCCAATGCTTCGCGCACGCGCTGGTCCTTGAAAATATCCCGGCGCGTATTGAAGATAAAAGCCTGCATGCCTGCAGGTAGCTCGTTTTTGATTTCCTGTTTTTTAATCAGGCCTTGCTGGATAGCCGGTGTGTTGTAATCTAGTGCCCAATGTTTGGCGATATTTTCTGAACGGAAATCATAACGTCCTGCAAAAAATGCTTCGAGTGCCACTGTCGCGTCGCGGTAGTAGTCGTAACGGATGCTGTCGAAATTATAGCGGCCTTTGTTCACTGGCAAATCTTTCGCCCACCAATCCTTCACGCGCACAAAAGAAATGCTACGGCCCTGCTGGATATTATCAACTTTATAGGGGCCGCTCCCCAAAATAGGTTCCAATGTCGTGGCCGCAAAATCCTTGCCCTGCCAGAATTTTTTTGAGAGCACCGGCAACTGCCCCATGATAAGGGGTAATTCAGTGTTGGTTGTGTCGCGGAAAGTGAACTTCACATCGTGCGCGCCGATTTTCTCGGCCTTAATCACGTCCTTATAGTAGCTGCGATAGAAAGGATGACCCTTGTCGCGCAAAGTCTCAAATGAAAAAATAATATCTTCAGGTGTTATGGCACTACCATCCTGAAATTTGGCTTCGGGGCGTAATTTGTATGAAACCCAGCTGCGGTCCGGCGCAACAGCTACACTTTCCGCCACCCAACCATATTGGCTAAAGGGCTCATCCATTGAGCCAGCCATGAGTGTTTCGAAAACCATTCCGGCGCCGTCTGCGGCCATGCCTTTCAACGTATAGGGATTAAGCGTGTCGTAAGTGCCGATGGCAGACAGGCGAAACTCTCCGCCTTTGGGAGCATCAGGATTGGTATACTCAAAATGTGTAAAATTGGCCGGATATTTCGGAGCACCGTGCAGGGCCACGCCGTGCGATGCTTGCTGCGCGAGGGCGGGGAGCGCAAAAAAGATAAGTAGAATTGAAAGTGATATTTGCAGGAAGTACGCAAGGATTCCCTCCCCCTGGCGGGGAGGAGAATGGTAAGCTGTATTTCCCACAATCACTTCTTTACCTGCAGCAGATCAACCAGGTTTTGCCAGCGATGCGATGACAAAAGTTGCGCATAGACAAGGCCGAGCCAGCCTTTGCGTTTCCATTCCAGCAGAACATTATCGGGCAATTCATCGAATTTCTTGGGATCGATAACCAGAAAGCCGCTGAGCTGCAGTTTGCTGCCATCGCGAGTGTCAATCTGCGCATCGTTTGGCATCAACAGATTGTATTCTTTGAGTGCCTTGACGAATTCATCGGTCGCATCACCTTGCTGACGCAGGGCGGCGCAGAATTCCATGGCGCTCTTGGTAAAGCCGCTTGGCTCGTCGCCTTCGAATAAAGGATATTCGCCTTTGTCGGAAAACATGTCGCTTTTTTCATCAATGCAAAGAACAAACTGTTTTTGTTCGGGGTCATCCATCAATATGAAAGGGTAGCGGCGGACATAGGCCGGAAGGTAAGCGCCGTTCTGCCAGCGTCCCTGACTATCGAGGAATAAATTGTTATCATTCTTCAGGCCAACAACGGCGGCAGGAATAGGCATCGGTCCCGCCGCGAATACGATCGGGTAGTAGGCGGCGGCCATCGGGAATTCATCAACCAGCAGGGGGATGGCATTCGTCTTGGCCGTAAAATTGAAATGGGTCGGGCGCGACAGGCGCAGATTGCCATCCTTGGAACGGTCGAGGGGGCGTGGCGATGTATAAAACATCGGCAGTGCATTTTCGGCTGGGGCGGTTTGCTGTGTCGTATCCGGCATTGGAACTCCGTATGAAATGTCGTCCTGATAAGTATCAGGATCGGTGCTAAAAATCCAGTATGCTAAAACGTAACAATGCGGCCCGGAAACCAGTGCCGTCCTTGCTTGTCTTCGATCTCGATCACCCAGCTATCGGGGTCAAATTTAGATTGCCGTTCAAGATAAATTTCAGCATCGGCATCATTCATGGGGTCGGTGCGGCTGACGGGGTTCCAGACAATTTCATCATCTAACCGCGCCTGCGTTAAAACCCGCGCCAAACCATTCAGCAGATTGATTTTGAGCGTGATAGTGCCGAGGTTGTTATCGCCCCGTTGTCTGACAACAATAGGAACACCTTCACGCGCTGCAATGCGAATTTGCGCGGAGATCATAAAGTCGGTGGGCAGGGGCGCGTCGCTCATGCGTTGTGATCAGCGTCGATATCTGCGGCTTCATCAAAACTGACTGAAGGCTCCATGACGTCATGACTACGGTCCTGTCCCAGAACGGTAACGGAAACTTCCCCGCGTTCCAGAATGGTATAGTCCTGCGTTTCCTTCTTTGCGGGCATGCGCTCGATAATCGTCAACCAGAAGTAATTGTGCTGGCGGTGATCTTCGCGTTTATCCATATGAAAACCGGTAATGTTCTTGTGGCTTTGCCGCGCCCAAGAGAAGCCACTGATTTTATCATGCGGTAAATCCGGAATGTTGATGGAAAGGCAGGTTTCTTTCCGCCAGCCATGCACCAAAAAGTGATTAAGCATTTTCGGCAAAATAACGCGTGTGGTATCCCACCGCGCCGTTTGCCGCGTTTCGCAATCCTGACTGATTGCAATTGAGGGAATGCCGAGCATCAATCCGGTAAAGGCGGCACCCAGCGTGCCTGATAATCCAACTTCGTCGCCGATATTGGCGCCGGCGTTAACGCCGGATAGAATGAGTGACGGTTTTTTATCCTGCATCAAATGCGCAACCGCCATGGCAACGCAATCACCGGGCGTTCCTGTAACGGCCCAGCGGCGCTCACCGCGCGGCCAAATACGCAGAGGGTTATGGATCGACAGGCTTTGCCCGGTGCCGCTTTGGTCATGCTCCGGCGCTACAACCCAGATTTCGTCAGCAAATTCCTTGGCGACTTCAATCAATATGCCAAGCCCGGGCGCATCAAAGCCGTCATCGTTAGTGAGGAGAAGGCGGGGTAAGCGCAGAGGGGATTTCATGAGCAATAACAGTCTCTGAAGGCGTTAAAGAATGCCTTCGACGCTATCATAATAAGGGCTTTTGTAAATAAGCGGATACTTACTCCGTGAAGCCAATTCGATCGGCAATAAAATAAATGGGGCGGGCTTTAACTTCGGTAAAAACACGGGCCAGATATTCGCCGATCATACCGAGGCTGAGCAATTGCAAGCCGCCCAGCAGCAAGATGCCAACCATCATGGAGGCGTAACCGGGGACATCAACGCCGGAAACCAGGGTATCGATGATTAGATAAATACCGTAGCCAATGGCCATGAGGGAAACAATCGCACCACTCCATGTCCAGATGCGTAGAGGCAGCGTGCTGAAGCCAGCGAGGCCGTCAAAGGCAAAGCGCACAAGGCGAAAAAAATTCCAGCTCGACCGGCCACCCAAACGAGGCTCGACATCAAAAGGCACGACGCCACGACGAAATCCAACCCAACTGACGAGGCCCTTCATAAAACGATTGCGTTCCTGCAGCGTGTTAACGGCATCAATTACTTTGCGGTCGAGCAAACAAAAATCGCCAGCGCCTTCCGGCATTTTGATATCGGCGATGGTGCGAAAGATCGCGTAAAAAGCACGCGAGAGTAGACGACGTAACTGGCCGTCAGTATTGCGGTTGTTGCGAATGGCAAAAATCATCTCTCCGCCCTTACGCCATTCCTTGATGAGGTCGGGAATGACTTCCGGCGGATGTTGCAGATCGCTGTCCATCGTAATGGCGGCCCTGCCTTGCGCCAGATGCAAGCCGCAGGTGAGAGCGGCTTCCTTGCCGAAGTTCCGCGCCATACGAACAATTTTCAGGCGCTGGTCTTTTTCTCGCTCATATTGAAGGGCGGTAAATGTCGCGTCGCTACTGCCATCATCTATGCAGATGATTTCATAGGTAACATCTAGGCTATGCAGAACCGGATAAAGACGGTGGAACAAATGTCGCACGCCGTCGGCTTCGTTATGGAAGGGGAGAATAATGGAGAGGTCAAGCATGAGAGCATTCGGGGGTCAGTGTTCGGCATTCAGGGAAAAATAGCTCACAATCCTTAAAACTCAGTTTCAGAATATCCCTGAATGCTGAGTCCGAATGCCGATCCCCAATCAGAAACCTTCGCGTTCCTTACGCTTGCGTTCAACTTTACGTTGACGGCGAACGGATTCGGCTTTCTCACGGGCTTTTCTTTCCGATGGCTTTTCATAGCTCTTGCGGAGTTTCATTTCACGGAAAATGCCTTCACGTTGCATTTTCTTTTTGAGGGCGCGAAGCGCCTGATCGACATTGTTATCACGGACGAGAACCTGCACGAACCAATCCCTCCTTAAGGGCGAAAATTGTAACACGGGCGAAAAGAAGCCCCTTTCGAGTGCCTACTTCAGGGCTCTCGAGACGCGCTGCTATAACACGATCAATAGCTTAGGGAAAAGGGTTTATTTTAACCCTGCCTCGGGGGTATGCTCGGCTAAACCTATGAAGTATAAGGATTCTATGAAAAAGAAAACCACAGCCACCACGGCAGAAGCCACGAAAAATCGCAAATGTCATCAAATTCTGGAGGCGATTCTGCCTCAAATTCCTTTCGATGGCTGGACGAATGTCGCTTTCGAACGGGCAATCACGGCTGCCGGATTAAGCCGCGGTGAAGCTGATCTGCTTTTTCCGCAAGGGATTCGCGATGTCATTGAACTGTTTGGCGCTATTGCCGATGAGGCGATGCAGCAGAAAATAGCCGAAGAACCCGGTTTTGCGCGATTGCGCACGCGCGACAAGATTACTTTTGCAGTTCGGACGCGGCTGGAAGTCTGGCAACCGCACCGTGAGGCTGTACGCCGCATGATGTATTGGTATGCGTTGCCGCTGCATTTGCCTTTGGGCGTCAAACGTCTTTATAAAACGGTTGATTTGATGTGGCGTGCGGGGGGAGATACCTCCACCGACTTTAATTTTTATACCAAACGCACGTTATTAGCAGGTGTCCTGAAAGCCACGATTTTATTCTGGCTGGATGATGAAACACCGAATTGCGCCGCGAGCTGGGAATTCCTTGACCGCCGTATTGCCGATATCATGAAATTGGGCAAAAGCATCAGTTTACTGAAGGAATGGAAGCCGGCGGAAATTGTCGAAATGATAAAGGGAAAGTTGAAAAAGGCGTAAATTTAGCACCTGTCCACAAGGATAGAGGAACACTTGAACCGGGGCGGCAACTCCGCTAAGACGCTTCCTTTAATATAAGGAATGGAAAATGACCGAGAATAACGCGCAAAACCCTATCACGACTGATGCCATCATTATCGGCGCCGGGCCTGTCGGCCTGTTCTCGGTGTTCGAACTGGGATTGAATGACGTTAAATGCCATCTGGTTGATATTCTGGATCGCCCCGGCGGCCAGTGCGCGGAACTTTATCCCGAAAAACCAATCTACGATATTCCCGCTGTGCCGGTGTGCACAGGCGCTGAACTAACCGAACGTCTGCTGGAACAAATCAATCCGTTCCATCCGGTTTTCCATTTTGGCCAGATGGCGGAAACGCTGGAGAAGATGCCGGACGGTAAATGGAAGCTGACTACAGATCGCGGTACCGTATTGCAGGCTCCAATTGTAATTATTGCTGCAGGCGGTGGCAGTTTTGTGCCGAAGCGTCCGCCGATCAAAGGTATCGAATCCTATGAAGGTAAGTCGGTATTCTATTCTGTTCGCAAGATGGAGCAGTTCCGCGACAAGAATATCATTATCGCAGGCGGCGGCGACTCTGCCCTCGATTGGACCATCAATCTGCAGCCTATCGCAAAACGCGTGACACTTATCCACCGTCGCGATGAATTCCGTGCTGCGCCTGACTCGGTGCTGAAGATGCGAGCTCTCGTTGCCGAAGGTGCGATGGATCTAAAGATAGCCAACCTCACAACGCTTAACGGCGCCGACGGACAGGTTACCAGCGTTACTTTACAGGATGACAGCAAGACAACGCATGATTTGCCGTGCGATAATCTGCTGGCCTTCTACGGCTTGACCATGAAACTGGGGCCAGTTGCAAATTTCGGCATCAACCTGCATGAGAATTTGATCCCGGTTGATACATCGACGTTTGAGACCAGCGTGCCGACGATTTTTGCAATTGGCGATATCAACAGCTATCCGGGCAAGATGAAACTGATCCTGTCAGGCTTTCACGAAGCGGCGCTGATGGCGAAGAAGGTATTCGCCTATGTACATCCGGATCGCCGTTACCGGTTCCAATACACGACATCCAGCAGCGACCTGCAGGGCAAGCTCGGCGTTTCCGACGCCGCCTAAATTCTAACCACTAACATCTGACGAGACTGAATTATGCACGTTATTTGCACTGATATGGAAGGTAAGGATCACGAACTTCTGGCGACCGAGGAATGGAGCATCATGGAAATTATCCGTGAAGGCGGCATCCCCATTCTGGCGCAATGCGGCGGTTCATGCGCTTGCGCAACCTGCCATGTTTATGTCGATCCGGCATGGAAAGCCAAATTACCTGAGCCGAATGAAGAAGAAGTCGGCATGCTGGACGGTGCGTTTGACGTGACTGAAGATTCTCGCCTTGCCTGCCAACTGATCTTCACCAAGCAATTGGATGGTTTGAAGGTAAAGTTGGCTGCGGGTTCGGTGTAATATAATAGCCCTAAGAGCGGTGGCGTCACCCTCCCCTTGCGGGGTAGGGGAGGGCCAAGATGGTAGCTGTAAGAGAACCCCTCACCTGCAAAAACTAAGGGCTTAGCTAAAGCTAAACCCAAGTTTTTGCTTCCTCTCCCTCAAGGGGAGAGGAGCTTCAATTCCATCCAAACCGGCGAATGAATTTATTCTTCACGATGTGTGCCAGCATCAGGTAGCAGATAATAATCGCGCCGACGATAGGCCAGAACACCCAGGGCAACTGGACAAAACCCAGGCTGCGCGAGAATAGCGAGTAGGGCAGCCAGATGCCAATCGCACATATACTAAGGGTTGTAATAATTAACGGCCAGCTGGCGCGGCTCTGAATAAACGGAATTTTATTCGTACGAATGATGTGGATGATGAGTGTCTGCGTCAGGATGGATTCTATAAACCATGCAGTCTGAAACAGATGCGCATTGGCGACTGTGTTCGCGCCAAACCCATAATACATAATCGCAAAAGTCGCATAATCGAAAATCGAGCTAATCGGCCCGAGGCATACCATGAATTTGGCGATGTAGCTGATATCCCACTTGCGCGGGGCCGTCAGGTATTCATCGTCAACATGATCGGTCGGTATCGCCGTTTGCGAGAAATCATAAAGCAGATTGTTGGTTAGAATCTGAATCGGCAGCATCGGCAGGAATGGTAGCCATGCGCTGGCGCCCAGCACGCTGAACATATTGCCGAAGTTAGAGCTCGCACCCATTTTAATATATTTGGTGATGTTGCCGAAAACCTTGCGGCCTTCCAGAACACCTTCTTCCAGCACCATAAGGCTTTTTTCCAGCAGAATGATGTCGGCGGATTCCTTGGCGATATCCGCGCCTGTATCAACTGAAATGCCAACATCGGCGGCTTTCAGGGCGGGGCCGTCATTAATGCCGTCACCGAGGAAACCGACCACATGTCCGTTAGTGTGAAGCGCTGCAATCACGCGGGCTTTCTGTGCGGGTGATAGTTTGGCGAATACAGTTGTACCGTTAACCTGCTTTGCAAGTTCATCATCAGTCATGTTTTCGATAGCGCTACCAAGTAGAAGTGCTTCGATTTTCAGTCCAACATCCTTGCAAACGCGGCGCGTGACGATATCGCCGTCGCCAGTCAAAATTTTAACAGCAACCCCGTGACGTCCAAGGGCGGCGATAGCAGCTGCGGCACTGTCTTTCGGCGGGTCAAGGAAGGCGATATAGCCAATGAGTGTCAGGTCGCTCTCATCCTTCACGCCGTAGACGCTCTGGGCTGCCGGCATATCTTTATGGGCGACAGCAATAACGCGGAAACCATCTTCGTTCAGGTCGCGTGCGAGTTTCAGCATTTCGTCGCGATGCGTAAGTGTCATATCAAACGGTTCGCCGTTGATTTCACCTTTGGTGCAAATGCTGATGATTTCTTCGACAGCGCCTTTGCAAATCAAAATATGTTGCTGGGTCTCGGCCTTCGACACGACAACCGACATACGCCGGCGTACGAAATCGAACGGAATTTCATCTATCTTACCGTAAGCCTGATCGTCGATATGCAGATCCTGCCTGATATCGACATGGTCGAGCACGGCGACATCAAGCAGGTTTTTTAGGCCGGATTGATAAAAGCTATTCAGATAGGCGTAATGCAGGACGGAATCGCAATCTTCGCCGCGTAAATCAATGTGGCGTTTCATAATGACTTTGTCTTGTGTCAGCGTGCCGGTTTTATCAGTGCAGAGGACATCCATCGCGCCGAAATTCTGAATCGAATTCAGGCGCTTGACGATGACTTTTTTGCGCGACATGGCCAGAGCGCCTTTGCTGAGATTGACCGTGACAATCATTGGCAGCATTTCCGGTGTCAGGCCTACGGCTACGGACATCGCAAAAATAAAGGCTTCCATCCAGTTATGCTTGGTAAAGCCGTTGACGAGGAAAACCAGCGGTACCATTACCAGCATGAATTTGATCATCAGCCAGGTAAAACGATTGATGCCTTTTTCAAAGCTGGTCTGGGCACGACGGCCAACGATAGTGCGGGCCAGTGCACCGAAATAAGTGCTGGTCCCCGTCGTGATAATCACAGCCTTCGCGGTCCCGCTGACAACATGGCTGCCCATAAAGGCGATATTGCTGTAATCGAGAAAATTCTTGGCTGTGGTATCCGTCAGCGCCGGGAATTTTTCGACTGGCATGGATTCGCCGGTCAAAGCTGACTGGTTGATGAACAAATCGCGCGCGGAAAGAATGCGCACATCCGCCGGGATCATATCCCCGGCCGAAAGCCAAAGCACATCGCCGGGCACCAGCTCATCTACCGGTAATTCAAGACGCATGGATTTGCGGGTATTGGTGGATTCGCTGTCTTCCAGCTGGCCGCCTTCGGACTGTATGCGTCGCATGACCGAAGCCGTGGTGCTGACCATGTCGCGCAACTTCTCGGCGGCATTATTGGAACGGCGTTCCTGAAAGAAGGAAAGCGAGACACTGAGAACGACCATCGTCAAAACGACGGTGCCGGATTCCATATCATCCAGAAAAAAGAAATTCAGGATCGCCAGCGCAATCAGCATTATGTTGAGTGGATTAATAATAAGCTGCAGCAGCTGTTTGATAACGCTCTTATGTTCTTCGCTGACAACCTGATTTTTGCCGAATTTTTCCAGACGTTCTGAAGCTTCTTCTTCCGACAAGCCTTCGTTGCGGCTATTCATATGCTGCAAAGCAATGTCGGGTTCCATGCGGGCGACTACGCCGTAGATTTCCGATGCGCGTGTTTGAACGATGATATCTTTGCGTGGCGCAAAAAGATTTGTGACCAGAGACACGGATCTTTGCATGAAAGATCCATTGTTTTCAGATGGAGTGTTCGTCATATCTATCACCTCCCGGACAATCCCGCGACCAGAGGTGAAAAGAGCTGGCTTTAGCTACCGCTCTTCACACTGCAACGGGCAGGGAATGCTGGAGACATTGTATGTACGGTCTGAGAATATTGTGCCCAGCCGCAACTACTGTCGCCGTCCATTGTTCTCTCATAAGTTGATCTCTGTCAGACGGACCCGCCTAACGCTTGCCGCCAAGTACACCTTTGACATTTGCTATGTCAAGGATTGCGGCGTGGGAATGGTTTCATATCGATAGGGCAATGATATCGTAGAAGTCTTGGCACAGTCAGGAGAGTAAAAAGGTCGACGCATTTTTATGGTGTCTTCAAAAATAGGGTTACCAAAACAAAATCAGAAAGCTTAATAATCGGGAACCCGTATGAAACTAAAACGTGTAGAGATTCGCGCTTGACCACCTGTAATTGGTAAGTTATGCTCCAAAATAGGTAGTATATGGCGGAAAAAATTAACTATAAATGCCAATTGGATAGATGGAAGTGTTCATGAGCGACATTAATCTGATTTCAGGTTCACTCGATTTTATTGATCTCGAATCCCGTTTCGGCCGGGATAATGCGTTGGCCATTTTGTCGATGTTGGAACAGTTCGAAGGTGTGTTGGAAGTACGTGTATCAAAGTTACCTCCCGAAGAACGCATGAAAAACGTTTTCCGCCTGATGAAGGAAAACATGCGTTACCAGACCCGCCACTAACAGGTTTGTCATGTTGTACGAAGAACTCCATCAACGTTATGGAACACATGTTGCAAAACGCGTGCAGGTTGAGTTAAGCGTTTCCGAATTTAAACAAGTCGATATCGAAGAATTGTCAGCCTATCTTGATACCCGCGCTGAAGCGGCGCACAAAGAATATCAAATCCATCATGACAATCCTTTCGCCAAGGTGGAACGCGGCACGGGACACACCGAGCGTGTGGATACGCTATACCGCAACTGGCGCGAAGCCGAAGATTTAGCTTACCTTATCAGTATTGCTGACGATGTCGGCGCTACAACCCGTCGCGCTATAGCTGGCGGAAAGTAACCCTTACCCTTCCTTCAGCACCCGTTTCCAGATCGTTCGCGCATGGCGGATATAAAACTTTACATCAAAGCAGGCAGCCAGGTCCTTAGGCTTTACATGCTCGCGTATGGTTTTGTCGGTTTTCAGGCGGTCAACAAAACTGGCTGATTTTCCTTTTTGCAAATCGGCCCACACAGCCATCGCATTAGATTGTACAATTCTATATGAATCTTCACGGCTGACACCCGCTTGCGTTAAAGCCAACAGAACACGTTGCGAGAAATGCAAGCCGCCGAGAGAGTTCAGGTTTTCCTCGATACGTTCCCGGTAAATAACCATGCCGTCAATCAAGCCGGTGAGGCGTGTCAGGGCAAAGTCCAAAGCAATGGTAGCATCCGGCCCAAAAACACGCTCCACCGCGGAATGCGAAATATCGCGTTCATGCCACAAAGCGACATTTTCAAGGGCAGGGGTAACGGACGCGCGTACGATGCGGGCTAACCCCGTCAGGTTTTCTGCCAAAACGGGATTACGTTTGTGTGGCATGGCCGACGAGCCTTTTTGGCCTTTGGCGAAAGGTTCTTCCGCTTCTCGTACTTCGCTACGCTGCAGATGACGCACTTCGATGGCCAGATTTTCGATCGAGCTGGCAATCACGCCCAACGTCGCAAAGAACATCGCATGACGGTCGCGCGGAATGATCTGGGTGGAGATCGGCTCAACCGACAAGCCTAGTTTCTTGGCGACATGCGTTTCGACGCGCGGATCAATCGTGGCGAAAGTGCCGACAGGGCCGGAGATAGCGCAGGTCGCAATATCATCATGCGCAATCTGCAGGCGTTTTTTGGCGCGGGCAAAGGCGGCATAATGTGTCGCGAGCTTCAGACCAAAGCTGGTCGGCTCCGCATGAATGCCGTGACTGCGGCCAATGGTGAGGACGTCGAGATTTTCTTCCACACGTTTTTTCAGCGCAGCCAGAACGCCGTCGATATCTTTTAAAAGCAATTCGGCTGCTTGCTTTAGCTGTACCGCAAGGGCCGTGTCCAGCACATCGCTTGATGTCATGCCCTGATGAACAAAGCGGGCATCGGGGCCGATATATTCGGCAAGGTTGGTTAGGAACGCCAGGACGTCATGGCGGGTTTCTTTTTCGATCTCGTCAATGCGGGCGAGTTCCCATTTACCCTTTTTCCAGATATTTTTGGCAGCGGATTTAGGGATAACACCCAATTGCGCCAAAGCATCACAAGCGTGGGCTTCGATCTCGAACCAGATGCGCATCCTGTTTTCGGGATCCCATATTTTGGCCATTTCAGGGCGGGAATAACGCGGAATCATTGGTAAATAATCCTAAGAAGCTGGAGTTAAAATAGAGTAGGATACTCTCTAGCATCCTTTCTTTGATGCGACTACTATCCTTGATAACTGTTCCAAACCTTCTCATCTGAGGGAAAAATCATGATCAAATACGCCGTTGCTCTTCTGACCCTGTTATGCGCCGCCCCAGCCTTTGCCGGGGAAGTCAGTATCACCAATAATCAGGCCGTATGGAAATCGACGCAATGCGCGGCCCCCGCCATACCACCCTTGCTTAGCGGCGTGGGTAGCGAAGATGCAGCCAGCGATGTGAATAGCCGCGTCGTGCAATACAACGTCTATATCACCCAGGTTCAGGCCTATATGAATTGCATGAGTGGCGAAGCGCAGGCTGACGCCAATCAGGCTTCGGCTATGATTATCAGCGCAGCGCAAGAACAGATCACAGGCGCCAAGCTACGGGCTGATGCCCTCGGCGCATCGCTCAAGAAATAATCAGTTACGGATCGGGAGTTCACTGAATGCCGGAAAAGCTGACGCTTGCCTTGGCGCAACTGAACCCTACGCTTGGCGACATTTCGGGCAATCTGAACAAGCTGCGCACAATCCGCAAACAGGCGGCCGCTCAGGGTGCCAATTTGCTGATGACGTCGGAGCTTTATATTTGCGGCTATCCGCCGGAAGACCTGATCCTAAAGCCCAGTTTTCAGAATGCCATTCATAAAGCGGTTGAGGCGCTGGCCCGCGAAACTTCAGACGGAGGGCCCGCGATATTACTCGGCACGCCGTGGCGAGAAGAAGACAAACTTTACAATGCGATGTTGCTGCTCAGCGAAGGGCGCATCGCCGGAAAAACATATAAACGCGAATTGCCAAATTACGGCCCATTTGATGAAAAGCGGGTTTTCACTTCGTGGCAAATGCCGGAGCCGATCAGCTTTCGCGGCCTAAGGCTCGGCGTTATGATTTGCGAAGATATGTGGATCCCCACAGTCACACGCATCCTGAAGGATCGCGGTGCGCAGATGTTGCTGGTGCCGAATGGCAGTCCGTTCGAGATCGGCAAAATGGACAGCCGCCGAATGTTGGCCGAAGCGCGCATCAAGGAAAGCGGATTGCCTTTGGTTTATGTGCATCAGGTCGGCGGGCAGGATGAGCTGGTATTTGACGGCGCTTCCTTCGTTCTGGATGCTGAGGGCAAATGCGCCGTTCAGGCTGCATCTTGGGATGAGGATTTTATCCTAACCCATTGGACAATAGGCTCGGAAGGTTGTCGTCCTGAGGCAGGGGTTATGAAACCAATCCCGCAGGGCGAATCAGCCATTTATAACGCTCTGGTGCTTGGTTTGCGCGATTATGTGAACAAAAATGGTTTTCCTGGCGTGATTTTGGGTCTTTCCGGCGGGATTGATAGCGCGCTGGTCGCAGCTGTCGCAGTAGACGCTCTCGGCGCTGACAGGGTTTGGGCCGTGATGATGCCGTCACCCTATACATCAACCGAAAGTCTGGAAGATGCGGAGACAGTTGCCCGTAATCTGAAATGTCGATTTGAAACTATCCCAATCACCACGGTTATGGCGGCTTTCTCACAGACGCTTGCCACGCCATTCGTCGGGCGCGTTGCTGATACGACCGAAGAAAATTTACAGTCGCGCTGCCGCGGCATGATCCTGATGGCATTGTCGAATAAATTCGGACCGATGGTTTTATCGACAGGCAATAAGTCGGAAATGTCCGTCGGCTACACGACATTGTATGGCGATCTTTGCGGCGGATTCGCGGTTCTGAAAGACCTCTATAAAACCCAAGTCTATAAAGTCGCGAAGTGGCGCAATAAAAATAAACTGGTATCGGTGCTGGGGCCGGAAGGCATTATCATCCCGGAAAATATTCTGACCAAAGCGCCGACGGCAGAATTAAAACCTGACCAAAAAGATCAGGACAATCTACCACCCTATGAAGTGCTGGATGATATTCTGGAATGTCTGATCGAAAAGGATATGGGGATTCAGGAAATTGTCGGTCGCAACCACGATATTGCGACGATCAAGCGCGTGTGGTCGATGCTGGACAAGGCCGAATATAAACGTCGCCAGGCGCCGCCTGGTGTCAAAATTACCCGCCGCAACCTCGGTAAAGACCGCCGCTACCCCATTACGAATAAGTATAGGGAGAGTTAAATCACCTCTCAGCGTCATTCGCGAAGCCGCTTTCGCGGGCATGACGCATTAGTTATTCTTTGATGATATGTTTTGCCACCCGCTCAGCCAGTGGCGGTGCGTTTGCCCCCCTCAAAATACGGCGGATTTTATCTTCAGCGACATAGCGCGAGGCACCGAGCACTAAACTAACCCAACGCGGCGTATGCGGCATTGGTGCAAATTTATTCTCTCGGTCGAAATCATAGGGATGTGTATAGGTCCACAGCATTTCCTGCGGGCTCGCCTTGCTGACCCAGTAGCGGGTGAGGAAATCCGGCAAAGCGTATAAATAAATCCCACCCAGATAAGGAATGCGTAGCGGCCCAATATTGGCCACCGGTAGCGGAAGTTCGATAAGCCCGTTAGGCCAGATGCTTGGTGTCCTTGCCGCATTAGGTAATCCGAACAGAGAAATATTTGTTGGCATAACGCTGGACGAATAACGAAAGCCAAGTTCTCCCAAAATATCAATCGCCCATAGGCTTTGGGGTGTCAGGGAAAAACGCGGCGCGCGAAAGCCCCAAACGGCATGGCCGGTTATTTGTTCGAACCGGTCTTTGTCTTCGGCGCTTTCGCGCCTGAATCGCGCCGGCTTTTCTTCCGTCAGCGGCACATGATTATGGGAGTGATAGGCGACTTCGTGTCCGCCCGCGATAATTTCCTGCAGCAACCGCGGCGCGCTCGCTGCCACCCGACCGACAATAAAAAATGTCGCACGGCGCTGCATCTTTTTGCACATGTCCAGAATGCGCCGCGTCATGATGACATGGCGACCGTCGGGTTCGTAACGCTCGGTCGGGTCTTCCAGATCGACGGTGAAGGTAATCACTGTTTTATCGCCTGCACATCCAACGCCAGCGTGATCGTATCGCCGAAGCGGGCAGGGACTGCTGCTGCTTCGTCAGCCATGCCGAAATCTGCGCGTTTGATCGTGGTGTGTAGCGTGAGGCCGATTGCCTGACCTTCGCCGCCCCACATGCTGCTGCTGATCGGTGTTTTGCCGATACGGTTAAGGGTTGCTTCCAGTGTCACCGGCTTATTGCTGCCGTGAAACGAGAGCGTAGCCTTGATCTCGGCTTTGTCATCTTTGAATGTAACGGCATCGGGTGCCGTGATGCGGATCTCAGAATATTTGAAAGCGTCTAACAAATTGGCGATATCGCGCTGGTTAGCATCGTTACTGGCAAGCAGGCTGGTCGCATCAATCGCCAGACGTAAGTTGCTAATCGCCTTAGCGGTATCATCAAAAGTGAAGCTGCCGGTGGCGTTGCGGAACAGGGCCGTCAGATTGACAAAGCCGCCATCCATAATCTGCAGCGACGCATTAAATTGCGGTGGGGGGATGTAATAGGTGGTGGAGTTATCCGCAGCATGTAGCCCGGCCGGAAATAACGTCAAAGCAAGCAGCAGACAAAGCAGCCGCCGCATGATGTCTTATTGCCAATGGCCTGGAACAAAGCCCCAGCCAAAAGTGTGGCGGTTCCAGTGATCTGGCGACCAGACGGCTGTTGCCGAAGGACGCGCGATGATCTCACCCGAAACCCATGTGAAATTGCCGCTGCCAAAATCCCAGTAGCCGGGACGCCACGTCGTAGTGCGGGAATTGGCGCCTTGAGGTACGGCTTCGTACATATCCGGTGGCGGCGACAGTGGCGCCAGTTGCAAATAGGTCTTGCCGCCAAAACTGTCATCATTGCAGGGGAAGCATCCGCAACCAGCAAGCAGGACAAGGATCAGCGCAAATGCGCCGACTGTGGAAAGTGATGGAATGGTTTTGATTTTAAGCATGGCGGGAATACAAAAATGGAGGACAGTTACAGGACGCTAACGCGGAAATCTTCGATCACTTGGTTGGCGAGCAATTTTTCCGCCATGCTTTTTGCCGTAGCGGATGCTTTTTCGGCATTGGTTTCGGCGATATCCAGTTCAATCGTTTTGCCGACGCGCACATCCTGCACGCCCTTGAAACCAAGCGTATCAAGCGCGTGGCCGATAGCTTTGCCCTGCGGGTCCAGAACACCGTCTTTCAACATTACATCAACGCGGATTTTCATTCGTCTTTCTCACTTGCTTCGGGGCGGATTTCCTGGGGAATGATGCCTTCAGGCAGAATGCCGAGGCGTTTGGCGACTTCCTGATAGGCTTCCTCGACCTTGCCGAGATCCTGGCGGAAACGGTCCTTGTCCATTTTCTCGTTGGTGCGAACGTCCCATAGGCGGCAGCCGTCAGGGCTGATTTCGTCGGCCAGAACAATGCGCATTTCGTCATTGTCCCACAGGCGGCCGAATTCCAGCTTGAAATCGATCAGTTTCAGGCCGATGCCGAGAAACAGACCGGATAGATAATCATTGATACGCAGAGCCAGCGACATGATTTCTTCCAGCTCATGCGGGCTGGCCCAGCCGAAAGCGGTGATGTGCTCGTCCGACACCATCGGATCACCGAGCTCGTCTTTCTTATAGTAAAACTCGACGATCGAGCGCGGCAGAACGGTACCTTCTTCGATGCCGAGGCGCTTGGCGAGAGAACCCGCCACGATATTGCGCACCACAACTTCGATAGGGATAATCTCAACTTTGCGTATCAGCTGCTCCCGCATATTCAGGCGGCGCATGAAATGCGTCGGCACGCCGATCTCGCCCAGCTTGGTCATCAGGTATTCGGAAATACGGTTGTTCAGAACACCTTTACCGGTAATGGTGCCTTTTTTCTGATTATTGAAGGCGGTGGCGTCGTCCTTGAAATATTGCACAAGGGTGCCGGGCTCCGGCCCTTCAAATAAAACCTTGGCTTTGCCTTCATAAAGGCGGCGGCGACGATTCATGCGAAAATTCATTGTGTTAACCGTTTCAGGTTGCAGTCCCTATTGCTTGCTGTGGGTGGCTGCGGTTCCCTTAAACGTATAGCAAGGGTGGGGACGTGAAGCTACATTGAAAATCGAGGTGTATGTTGAAGGAATTCGGGCCAAATCTATAGAAAACGCCGACTCAGCTTTAGATTTTAGGAGGAGCTGTTCTGAATTTCTATGGCTAAAAGAGTTAGGGATGGTTAACATCGTTGCATTCGAAGTTCTTACCCAAGGCTACACATGCACTAGCATTAACTCCTGACCACTCGATGGGGGTGGTTCCTTGGCTCTGTCGGGCGCATTTGCCGGGTACGAATTACATTTTTTTGAAAGCCTTCGCAATGCCATCAACGCGTGATCGAACCAAGTATAACCGCTTTTCGGCAGACAACTTATCCATTCAACAGGCGCTAGCCGAAACTGATTCCATTCATTCGGTGGTCGCAGTTTCTGAATCATCACCCGAGCTTCCTAAACTTGGGTTGCCCATTGGTTCTCTTTGCGACAACGAACCTATTCTCGAGTTAACGCGAAGGGTTTGTTATGGAGGGGGCGATATTAGGGCAGGATGGCCAGGTGCAGGTGTACCTCAGACTAGTTTGGAGAAATTTAAGCCTTTTGCGGAATGGGCGCTTGCACATTGGGCCATGTATTATGGGTTCTATCCGTCGTTGAAAAAATCGGAAAGCCTTATTCTTGATGTGGGCTGCGGTATGGGTTACGCAACGTACAATCTGGGCTTGGTATTTCCTCAGTCGCAAATTGTTGGGGTAGACTTAGATCCGAATTCAATACTTTATGCCAATAAATTTAATGCATTAAGGAATGTAAAGTTTGCATGCGGAGATGCCTTTAAATTGGAGGCATCTAAGGTGGATGTCGTTTTTGCCGTCGATATTCTTGAGCATCTGCCAGCTGACTTACATGTCGATTTCACAGAAAAATGCATGTCTCTTGTTAAAAACGATGGGATGGTTTGCATGACCACTCCGAATGCGCTCGATGAGGCTGATGAACCGTTCGGGCATATTGGGTTGCTTAATCGAACAAGGGCTCCGCGCTATTTTAGAAATTTTCAAAATCGGCTTATTGAATTTGGCTATTACGATAACAAAATGCTTCTTTCCGGGGATATAGATTCATACATGATCAGTGAGCCTATGCGCGACTTCGATAAAGCCGATAAAAACAGAAGTCATTTTCGTTATATATTGAGATAATTGTCCTGATTGTTATACAAAAATAACGCCTGTTCTGGTTAAGGCGATGCAAGAATTTAAAGCCTTATTCGATGGGGATCACGAAACTGTAGCAAAACTACAGGAAACTGTTTCAAAACAGCAGGATGAGATCGACGAACTCAAACGTACTGTTGACGGTCTAGCCCAGCAAAAATAGTGCCTTTATCTAGACACAACCCCCGCAACCATTAATTTTCTTGCTTATTTTTCAATAACCTGTATGTTACGCCCTGAGTTTAGACATAACTCTCGCTTTTGCTATGCCGTTTCTGACTGCATTATTGAAAGAACGGCCTAAAGCCTACCTTTCCTGCGTTTGTGATGAGTTTTGAAAAGGATGTTCCAATGATGGGACACCCTTAAAGTCGCTACGCTCAATGCCGGTTTCATGTCGAAGCCGGATAACTGATACAAGGAAAAGTACTATGGCAAACGGCAAAGTTAAGTGGTTCAACACCAATAAAGGTTTCGGTTTCATTCAGCCTTCAGAAGGCGGCGCGGACGTATTCGTCCATATCAGCGCTTTGGAACGCGCTGGCCTGAATGACCTCAAAGAAGGTCAGTCTATCAGCTACGAACTTGCCACGAACAAGGGCAAGACTTCGGCAGCAAATCTGAAGCTGATCGGCGAAGCCGCTTAATCAGCGACTAGCTACTTTAAGACAGCGTTTAATCTTGACGTCACTCCCGCGCAAGCGGGAGTCCATTTCCTGCAAGTGAACGCTTGACTATGGATCCCATCAGGGCTGCCAGTGCGCAGCCGTGGGCATGACGTTAATTTTTACCTTGCTTAATGAAAAGAGAAATAACATGACTACAGATTTTAACGGCTTTGGCTTGCCGCCAAAGTTACTGCAAGCGCTTGAGCGTATGAAGTTCACAACGCCAACGCCAATTCAAAGAGACGCAATTCCCGAAGCCTTGGCCGGACATGACATTCTGGGTTCTGCCCAGACCGGAACCGGTAAGACCGGCGCTTTTGGCATTCCTATAATCGCCAAGCTGATGGACAATCCCCAAGCTTCTGCCCTGATTATGACCCCGACACGCGAACTGGCTTCGCAGGTTATGGCGGCCTTGCAGCAGATGATTGCAATCCCCGGCCTGAAAGCCGCTTTGTTGATCGGCGGTGAGCCGATGCCAAAGCAGTTCCGTCAATTGCAACAGTATCCGCGCCTGATTGTCGGCACGCCTGGTCGTATCAATGACCATTTGCAACGCGGCAGCCTAAAACTGGCGAATACGCGCTTTCTGGTTCTGGATGAAACCGACCGCATGCTGGACATGGGTTTTGGCATTCAGATCGAACGCATCGTGAACCATATTCCGAAAGAACGGCAGACAATGCTGTTCTCAGCAACTTTGCCAGCAGGCATCGTCAAGCTGTCATCGAAATACCTGAATAATCCGAAGCGTATCAGCGCCGGCTCAACTACCGAAGCTGCGCCGAATATTAAACAGGAACTGATCCACACCAGCGATAGCGAGAAATACGCCAAGCTTCTGGAACAGTTGGCCGCGCATAAAGGTTCGGCAATCATTTTCGTGAAAACGAAATATGGCACCGAAAAACTGGCGGATAAGCTCTCGAAACAGAACCACGTCTCTGACGCGATTCACGGCGATTTGCGCCAGTCGCGCCGTGACAAGGTTATTCAGGGCTTCCGTGACAAGAAGTTCCGCGTCCTTGTGGCGACTGATCTCGCCGCCCGCGGCCTTGATGTTCCGCATATCGAACTGGTCATCAATTATGATCTGCCGCAGTGCCCCGAAGATTACATTCATCGCATTGGCCGTACGGCCCGTGCCGGTGCTTCGGGCAAGGCGATCAACTTCCTGACACCTGCTGACCGTCAAAAATGGAACGCCATTCATCGTTTGATGAACCCCGGCGCTCCCGTGGTTCATGAGCCGCGCAGCGAGCAACGCCCTAATCATCGCCGTGGTTTCGGTGGTGGTGGCAAGCCTGGTGGCTATGCTGGCAAGTCCGGCGGCTTCGGCGGCAAGCGTGACGGCAAAGAAGGCGGCGGTGGCGGTTATGCCGGCAAGCGTCGTTCTTTCAAACCTCGCAGCGAACGTTCAACAGCAGCTTAAGGTAAGTAGAATTTAGTCCAATAATGGCGTCATTCCCGAAGCCGCTTTAGCGGCTGTCGGGAATCCATTTTATTTAAAAAAGATAGATGCCCGCCTTCGCGGGCATGACGCTGCGGTAAGAGAAAAGGGCATCCGCCAAACGGATGCCCTTTTTTGTTGAAGTGTAATGCAGATTTATTCGTTACAAGCGTGCGCCACTAAAAGATAGTATCCTGCGTTGCAATTTATGTCGTGCGGCTTCGCGGGACTCCCGTCGCTCTTGCAGTTGTCTTTTGGCATCATCATATTGATCTTGGGTAAGTTGACCAATGCTTTTGAGCTTATCAAAAATATCGCCATATGTTGCTTTGTGCTTTCGGCAAGTTAGCACAACGCAAGATTCTTCTTTGCTAATGCCTAATCCATGACTGCGAAGTGCAAAGCCAATTATGTTCCACGCGTTTTTATAGCTCATCCCTTCCACATAAACTCGACCAGTTTCTTGGCCCGAGGCATCGGTGCTTATTTCTACATATTTAATGGGGGATGGCGCAGTGCGGTCTTGTTTAATGACAATGCAATATGAATATTCGTCAAACACTTCAAAGCTCCAATATAAACTAAGTAATGATTATTTGAATTATCCGATTGTTATAGGATGTAAGCGGCGAATGCCCAATAGTTTCGTAAAATAGCTTATATTACAGTCAGTTAAGCTGCGGTTTTAAATTGCAGTGAGGCTAGTCTTGCATAAAGCCCACCCTCTGATACCAAACTGTCATGTGTGCCGCTGGCGATTATGCGCCCTTGATCCATCACTACTATGCGGTCGGCATTCATAACCGTCGCAAGGCGATGTGCGATAATAAGCGTGGTGCGATCCTTCATTAGGCTGTTAAGGGCGTCTTGCACCAGATGTTCGCTCTCGGCATCGAGTGCCGATGTCGCTTCATCCAGCAGCAATAAAGACGGGTTGCGTAAAATAGCGCGCGCGATGGCAATGCGTTGCCGCTG
>Ga0206916_1019_pt1 | contig 40950 bp, 40 predicted proteins | sample Alteio_BWOrgHeat_71_FD_152957 | JGI IMG/M metagenome (GOLD analysis project Ga0206916, IMG submission 152957) | Enriched cells from forest soil in Barre Woods Harvard Forest LTER site, Petersham, Massachusetts, United States -... | ecosystem: Environmental > Terrestrial > Soil > Temperate forest >... | reverse complement strand
GATGGCCTGGGTGATGGCGAGGATGTGGTCCTCGTTGAAGCTTTCGGCGTAAATTTTGTAGACGTCTTCGGTGCCGGATGGGCGGGCGGCGAACCAGCCGTTTTCGGTTGTCACCTTCAGACCGCCGATGGCCGCGTGGTTGCCGGGGGCTTCGATGAGAATCGCGGTGATGGGTTCTCCGGCGAGGGTTTTTGCGGTGACGGCTGACGGCGAGAGTTTGGCGAGCTTGGCTTTTTCTTCCTTGGTGGCTGCGGCGTCGATGCGTTGGTAAACGGGAGAACCGTACCTGGCGGTGAGGTCGGCGTAGAGCAGGCCGGGGTCTTTTCCCGTGACGGCGGTCATTTCGGCGGCAAGCAGGCCGGGGATGAGGCCGTCCTTGTCGGTGGTCCAGACGGAGCCGTTGCGGCGGAGGAAGGTGGCGCCGGCGGACTCTTCTCCTACGAAGCCGAGCGAACCGTCGATCAGGCCGTCGACAAACCACTTGAAACCTACCGGGACTTCGAGCATGGTTCTGCCGAGGCCTTTGGCGACGCGGTCGATGATGCTTGAGGAGACAAGCGTCTTGCCGATGCCGACTTTTTCCGACCACTCCGGGCGATGGGTGAAGAGGTACTGAATGCAGACGGCGAGATAGTGGTTGGGGTTGAGCAGGCCGGTGGTGGAGGTGACGATGCCGTGGCGGTCGTGGTCGGTGTCGCAGCCCCAGGCGACGTCGAATTTGGATTTGTTGGCGATCATGCTCGCCATCGCGTAGGGCGAGGAGCAGTCCATGCGGATCCGCGAGTCCCAGTCGAGGGTCATGAAGCGGAAGGTGGGATCCACGTAGGGGTTAAGGATTTCGAGCGGCAATTTGTACAGCTCGGCGATGCGGGGCCAATAGTGGACGCCGGCGCCGCCCAACGGATCCACCGCCAGCTTCAGTGCGGTGCCTTTCAGCGCGTCGAAGTCGATGACGTTGGCGAGATCGGCGACATAGGCCGAGATGAAGTCATAGCGGTGAGTGGTGCCGGCGACGAGGGCCTGGGCGAAGGGGATGCGCCTGACTCCGTTAAGGCTGGTCGCGATGAGTTCATTGGCGCGGTTTTCGATCCACTTCGTAGCGGTCGTGTCCGCGGGGCCGCCGTTGGGAGGGTTGTATTTGAAGCCGCCGTCTTCAGGAGGATTGTGCGACGGCGTGATGACGATGCCGTCGGCTTGCGGCCTGCCCGGGTTGGCGGCGTTGTACGTGAGGATGGCGTGCGAGAGCGCGGGCGTCGGTGTGTAGCCGAGGTCCTGATCGATCATCACGGCGATGCGGTTGGCGGCGAGCACTTCGAGGGCGGCGGTGAAGGCGGGCTCGGAGAGCGCGTGCGTATCCTGCGCGAGAAAGAGAGGGCCGGTGGTGCACTGCGTATGGCGATAGTCGCAGATGGCCTGGGTGATGGCGAGGATGTGGTCCTCGTTGAAGGCGGTGTTGAACGCCGAGCCGCGGTGGCCTGATGTGCCGAAGCTGACGCGCTGCGCGGGAACCGCGGCGTCGGGGTGCAGCGCGTAGAAAGCGGTGACGAGACGCGGGAGGTTGACGAGTGTGTCGGGTGAGGGAAGGTGGCCGGGGGTGTTCTGCTGCGCGTCGTGAGTGGGCGTCGAGGACATGGGAAGAAGGATAAATGGAAGCGCGGATTTCGGTCAGGGTATGTTGGATGCATGAGAATCCTGGCGGCGTTTCTACTATTTGGTGCGGTGACGGCTTCGGCGCAGAAGATGGATGTAAAGACGGTCGGGACTTCGGGGCATCCGACCGAAGCGCTGGCGACTCCAGACGGGCAGTATGTGCTGGTGACGGTGGAGACTGGCGGCGGCGGGTCGGGGATCGAGGTGTTTCACGATGAAGCCGGGAAGCTGAAGAAGGTTGCGTTTCAGTCGCTCGGCGGCGGGAATGCGCAGGGAATTTTGCTGGTCCCGCATACGCAGGTGCTGGCGGTGGGTTTGTCGAACGAAGGTGTGGCGTTCGTGCCGCTCGACCAGACACTGCGTGGAACGGCCAAGGCGCAGGTGCTGCCGCAAGGAGACCGCGCAGGGTCGGGTTATTTGGCGGTGACTCCGGATGGGCAGTATCTGTTTGTCGCGAACGAGTATGGCGATGGCGGCAATATCGGCGTCATCGCGCTGCATCGGGATGACGCGGGAGCGATTCATCCTGAGACGCTTGCTCATATCCTCACGCCACGTGCGACGCCGGGAGTAACGATTTCCAAAGATGGAACGCGGGTGTATACGGTGGGCGAGATTGTGGGCGCTGCTGCTGCTGCGCGATTGCCAGGGCGTGGGGTGCCGGAGCTGGAACGCAACCATTGCGTGCAGGCGAATCCTGAAAAGGCGATGCCGAATGGCGTGGTCTATGTGATCGACGTTGCGAAAGCGGCGGCGCTGACGAACGCGTCGACGCCCGAGGATGCGCGACATGCGGTGGTGGCGATGAGCGATGCCGGGTGCTCTCCGGTGCGCGAGGCGGTGACGGCAGATGGAGCGACGCTGTACCTGACAGCTCGGGGAGACAATGCGGTGCTGGCGTTCGATGCGCGGAAGCTGGAGTCGGACCGCGAGCACGCGTTTCTGCGGTCGATTCCCAGCGGTGGCGAGGCCCCGGTGGGATTGTTTCTGTTTGATGGCGGGAAGTCGATGCTGGTGGCGAACTCGAACCGTTTTACGAAGGGGAACGGGAACGCGGCGGTGTTCGATCTGTCCGATCCGGCGAAGCCGGTATTGCGGCAGACGATCAGGACGGGAGAGTTTCCGCGGAATATTTCCGCGTCGCCGGATGGGTCGACGCTTTACCTGACTGTCTTCAGCGGCGACGAGTTGTTGGTACTGAGGAAAAGCAAATAGGTGGGCGATTCATACAGCGGTTCGGTCGAGGGTGAGCCCTGATCGAGTTGGGGTTGACCGAGGAATTTCGTGGCGGTGGGTTTTTGAATGAGCTATGAGCTATGAGCTGCGAGCCGCGAGCTACGAGAGGCGGTGGGTAAATGAACGTGCGGTTACGGTATGCTGATTGCGTTGCTAAGAGGTGAGTGGATGCGCGTGGTTTGGGCCGTTGTGATGGTAATGAGCGCCAGTGTGGCGTGCGCTCAGGATGCGGCGCCGCGGAATCCGGTGCTGGAGCGCGTGTTGCGCGAGTGGCCCGCCGGCAAGATCGACACGACCAAGAATCCAGGTGGATGGAGCTATGAACAGGGCGTCCTGCTGGATGGTGTGACCGCGGAGTGGCGCGCGACCGGGGATGGAAGGCTGTTCAAGTATGTGAAGGATGCCATCGATGCGTCGGTGGATAAGAACGGGACGATCCACATGTATGGAGACAAGCCGTTCCCGGTCGATGCGCACTCCATGGACGACATCGAGATGGGGCGCGCCGACATCGTGGTGTATCGCGTGACCCAGGACCCGCGGTATTACATCGCCGCAAAGTTTCTGCACGACCAGATGAAGCAGCAACCGAAAAACGCCAGTGGTGGCTACTGGCATAAACAGATTTATCCGGACCAGATGTGGCTCGACGGGGCGTACATGTCGGAGCCGTTTATGGCCAGCTATGCGCGGACATTTGGGCAGGAAAAGGAGCTGGATGAAGTGGCTACCCAGCTTCTGCTGATGAACACCAAGATGCGCGATCGCAAGACCGGCCTGCTGTATCACGGCTGGGACGAAAGCAAAAAGATGGGCTGGGCGGACAAGAAGACGGGGCTCAGTCCAGAGCTGTGGGGGCGCGCGATGGGGTGGTACGCGATGGCGTTGATGGATGTCCTGGAGCGTATGCCGGACAGCGATCCGCAGCGTGCCGCGGTGCAGGAGGTGGCGCGGAGAACGATGAATGCCGTGGTGAAGGTCCAGGACCCGGCTAGCGGTTTATGGTGGCAGGTGCTGGACCGCGGGCCGAAATCGGGTGCGGACGCGAAAGCGGGTGCGGAGAAGACTTCTGCTGGAAACTACCTGGAGGCTTCGGCGAGCTGCATGTTTGTGTATGCGCTGGCCAAGGGTGTGCGTTTGGGTGTGCTGCCGGCGTCGTACGCAGCGGCGGCGGCGCGCGGCTGGGCCGGTGTGCAGTCGCATTTTGTGAAGCCGGATGGAACGTTCTCGGGGACGGTGAAAGTTGCCGGGCTGGGTGGGACGCCGTATCGCAGTGGCACCTATGAGTATTACGTCGGCGAGGCTGTTGGCGACAACGATTCGAAGGGTGTCGGATCGTATCTGCTGGCCGACAGCGAGATGATCCAGCGGGCCCGGGCCGGCGAGTTGATGGAGAAGGGCATGGGCAAAACCGTGCTCGTGGATGGCTGGTTCAACTCGCAAAAGCGCAAGACGGCGGATGGGCGCGAGGAGCTGTTCCACTACAAGTTTTCAGACGATGCGAATAGTGGCTACTCGTTCTGGGGAAGGATGTTCCAGCAATACGGGATGCATACCGAGACGCTGCCTCATGCTCCGCGTGCCGAGGACCTGAAAGGCGTGGCGATCTATGTTTTGCCATCGCCGGATATTCCGTCGCTGAATCCGAAGCCGAATTATATGGACGGCCCAAGCGGGGAAGCGATCGAGGCCTGGGTGAAGGCAGGCGGCGTTTTGGTGTTGATGGAAAACGATGCGGAGCACTCCGAGTTTCAGCACTTCGATTCGCTGTCGGATCGGTTTGGCATTCATTACAACGCGGTGGTGCGCAACCGTGAGCTGAATAACAGCTATGAGAATACGGTGGTGCCGATTCCAGCGGGTACGGGTGGGATATTCCACGATGCGCATAAGGCGTTGGAAAAAGAGATTTGCACGATGACGCTTTCGGGGGCGGCGAAGGCGGTGCTGGTGGATAAAGGCGATGCGGTGATGGCGGTGGCGCACGTGGGCAAGGGTTGGGTCTACGCCAACGCCGATCCGTGGATCTACAACGAGTACACCGATGGGCGGAAGCTGCCGCTGGGCGAGGATAATTTTGCTGCGGGGCAGGAACTGACCCGGTGGCTGGTGGAGAAGGCTGTGGCGAAGTGAGGACGGCACGTTCCTAGAGCAAATTCCCTGTTGCTGGAAATCGGATAGGGGCGTTCAGTACCGTTTTTCTGGGGAAAAACGGACATTGGCCTCTCCGCTTCGCTATACACCCACAGGGAATTTGCTATAGTTGTCGGTTCCTGGTTCTCGGTAGTCGGATTTTCCAACCAACAACCAAGAACCAACAACCGAGAACCAGGCAGCTTCTAGAACTTGGTCCGTGCGAGGTGTGGAACGGGGAGGGTTCCAGGACCCGCGGGCAGGACTCCGAAATCCCTCATGCACACGATGTGCGCTTTGTAGGATATGCAGACCATGTTTCGCACGGTCAACTGTTTGAGGTTGATGCGTTCGTCGTTGTAGTTATAGCCGTGCTTCCAATCCAGATGTTTTCTCGCAGGGTAAGCATCGTTCATCCAACCGTCGATGACGATGGCGTTGGGGCCAAGGGTCGATATGTTGTCGGTGACAGTGTCGAGCCCATAGATGCCGAAGACATGATCGCCACCTTCGCCTGTGATCTTGCCTGTATAGCCCTTATGACCCCGCTCGAGTTGATACAGCGCCAGACGGACGCCACCCGGGGTGTGGTCCATGATGTACATGCAAGCCACCTCGGCTTTCTCCTGGCAGTTGCCGACGCCGTACTTCATGGCCTTCTTTGCCGATGCCGCCGTGTTGTACAAGTTGAGCAGATCAACGGTGTCGCCATTGTTAATGGCGTCCTCGATTTCCTGGCGGGTTCTTCCTGTCGCCTTCATGATCGTATCGATGGTACGGACCTGGGAGAGCTGCCACTTCGTTGTTCCTTCCCAGAAGTAGTCCTCGCCCCATTGATTGCGCATCGTATCGATTCTGGCGTCCTTTTGCTTGGCGGACTCGTTTGACCGGAGAACCTGTAAGAGGTCACGCCGCCGCTGTGCCATGACGTTGTCTTTAACCCACTTATCGTCATTGTCTTTAAAGTAATTTCCCCCTCGTGTTGCGCCGAGGATGAACTCGTTGCGCTTCCGATCGGTGTGGGGCCTCCAGGGTTTAAAGTAGGTCTGATTTCCGGAGCGCTTTACTTGCCCCTTGGCGTATTTGACTGCTTCAAGTCCGAGTCTCAGGTTGTCTTCCAGCTGTGGCATGGATAGCCCTCCCTTTGTGGGTATACCTTGCGTTGGGGTTGGTTCCAGTAAGACGTGCTAGCTCTATCGGGCAGGGGCAAACTGGAGCATATTGCGGCCTGATAAACGCATGGAGGCCGAGATCATACCAGCGTTGGAACGCTGCGCGACCGCTCACCATTCATGCTGAATGTCCCAGAAAATATATCAAAAGTTTGCGAAACCCCAACAAATTTTGACGGCCGATCCGTCGATCTACAACGAGTACACGGATGGGCGGAAGCTGTCGCTGGGCGAGGATAATTTCGCCGCAGGGCAGGAGTTGACGCGATGGCTGGTGCAGAAGACTGCGGGGAAGTAGGGTTTGCGATGATGCCGGCCACCCACATTCTCAGAGCCGGAAGGTAGGATTATCCAGCCGAACCCACAGGTACTTTGAGCTCGGCGCGGAGCTGTTCGGCCAGAGAGGTAAGACGCGTGGCGTCGGGTACGGCGCTGGACTCCAGCAACTGTTCCAGTTGGCGAGCGAGGTCGGTGCCTCGCTTGTAGCCGAACATTCCCAGGGAGCCGGCCATTTTGTGCGCCGTTGACGCGGCCGAGTCGCGGACGTCTTGCGTCAGCGTGCCGTCGCGGGCGGCGAGGGCGGCTGCATCGAAAAGATCGAGCCGAGACAATGTCAGTGGCATATTGCGATACCAGAGCTGTTCGATCAGCCGTTGACTCGCTTCGGCAGGGGAAGCGGGCGGCTTATAGCCCGGGTGCCGCTCCTGGTGCCAGCCGCGGATGATGTCACCCTCCGCATTACGACAACCTTCCTGCGGTTTCGCGCTGCACGCGGGGCAAAATCTCGATGAGGGCGACTCTTCCATGGCGTCAGTCGACATGCGATTGCCTAGCTCTTCCAACCGAGCGCGGTGGACATCTGGTCGGCGAGGGTGAGCGGATCGAATGGCTTGAACAGGACAGCGGTGACGCCGAGTCCGGCGAAGCGGCGCTGGTCGGGGCCTTGCACCTTGGCCGTCAGCAGGATGACCGGGATGTGCGCGATGGCAGGCATAGCCTGCATCTCCTTGAAGGTGGTGGGCCCGTCCATCATGGGCATCATGACGTCCATGAGGATGGCGTCGGGTGGATCGGCAAGCGCGGCGCGGATGCCGTCGGCTCCCGAACTGGCGGTCGTGACCTGCCAGCCGGCCATGGACTCCAGCGAAAGTGCGGCTACCTCGCGGATATCGTCCTCGTCATCGATGATGAGAATGCGTCGCATGTGGATGAGGCCCCGTTGGCTTTCAAGTGTAACGCCTTCAGACGCTCAGGCCAACGGGGGTCGCAGCCGGGGTGGACGCGGGCGTGCGGAGATGACGGACCATGGTGCGAACCAGTTCTTCGACGTCGTGCGGTTCGACGCGGTCTTTGGGAAGGAACTGCGTGGGGCCGAGGCGAAGCTGTTCCATCTCCGCTTCGGTGAGATGCTGACCGGAATAGACAATGAGCGGAAGATTATTGAGCGTCGGTTGCTGGCGCAGCCACTCGACCAGCGTGAAGCCGCTGCCGTCGGGAAGTCCGACATCGAGGATGAGGATATCGGGTGGGGTGGCGATACAAGCAGCCTTGGCCTGGTGCAGGCTGACGACGTGCTGGATGGAAACTTCTTCGCCGGGAGTGGCGCTGGCTTCAAACTGCGACAGCACGATGGTGGCAAGGTCGATATCGTCTTCGACGAGAAGAATGCGACCAGGGCCTCCGCCGGCGCGAAGGACGCGGCCAAGCTCGGCGAGCAGAAGGGTTTCGGTGAATGGCTTTTGCACCCAGCCCTGAGCGGCGGAGATAATCGGCGTTCCGCGGGTTGGCTTGGCTGCAGGCGACAGAGCGCTGAGCACGACGACGGGAATGTCGGCGGTGACGGGGTTGTGTTTCAGGCGCTCCAGCGTTTCCCAGCCGGAAAGGCCGGGCATGTAGAGGTCGAGAAGGATGGCTTCAATGGGCTGGTGCTCGGCCAGCTGTATGGCCTGCTCTCCGCGCTCGGCTTCGAGAACGGTGTAGCCCTGTCGACGAAGCTGCTCGGCCAGGATGTGACGGACGCCGGCGTCATCGTCGCACACCAGGATGGTGCCGGAAGGCTTGATAGCGGGCGCCATGGGCAGGCTTTCAGCGATGCTGATGCGCGGCATCTGCAGAATGAAGGTGCTGCCGGGGCGGCCGGGCGTGGTGGAGTCATTCCGCTCGGCCCGGATGGTCCCGTTATGCTGCGTGGCGATGCTGCGGCAGATGGCGAGGCCGAGACCCGTGCCACCCTTCTGGCGAGAGTCTCCCGGGTCGACCTGCTGGAAGCGGTTGAAAACGGTCTCCAACTGGTCCGCGGGAATGCCACGGCCGGCGTCTTCCATACGCAACACGAAGTCGGTTGGCGTGGTGCTGGTGAGCACACAGATGGGAGCGCCCTGCGGCGAAAACTTGATCGCGTTCGAGAGCAGATTGCAGAGCAACTGGAGGACGCGGTCGGGATCGCCGTCGAAGCTGATGAGTTCGCCGTTGGTTTCGGGAATGATCTCTATGCTGACACCTGCGGCCTCGGCCATGGGCGTCATGGTTTCAACGGCCTGTACGAGAAGTTCGGGCAGCGAGCAGCGATGGATCTGGAGCGAGCCTGGTTCGGAGTCCATGCGCTCCAGGTCGAGGATGTCGTTAATCAGGCGGACGAGGCGGTCGGTGTTGGTGCTGGCGATGCGCAGCAGGTTGAGCGCCGTGGCATCGACCTGGCCGAGCATGCCGCTGGAGAGCAGACCCAGCGCTCCGCGAATGCTGGTAAGGGGCGTGCGCAACTCGTGCGAGACGGTGGAGATGAACTCGTCTTTGATGGTTTCGAGGTGGCGATGTTCGCGCAGCGTCTGTTGTTGCTGCTGTGAAAGGCGGACGGCCTGCTCACATTGTTCGGCGAGCGAGCGGATTCGTTGCTGTGCGCGCGTGTACGCGATGAGAAGAACAACACACGCAGCGATGAGCGTGCCAATAACTAGATATGCGAGGGCCATGTTGTGAGTGCGAGTTCTATGGTAACGCAAACATCGGTTACCAAAGGCACATCCTTCAACACTTAAGTGGATATTTTCCGCATATTTTCATGTGGCGCGAACTTCATGCCTGGGGTTCCGGCCAGGAGGTAGGGGCGGCGCTGAGCCGCACAACGGCTTCATGTGCCTCCAGGGCCGCGATTTTGCGGTCGGAACGGGCGGAATCGCTGAAAGCGATGGCTTCGTCCGCGAATTGCACGGTGGCATGCAGACCATGCAGCGAAAGGAAGCTCCAGATGTGGGCCACCAGGCTCTGCGGGCCCCAATGCACGTCGTTGCGGAGAGTTTTGCCGGCGGCGATGTCACGAGCGGGGATGGAATAAGTGATGAAGGCAGGGATGATAGGCGCACCGGCGTCGATGGCCTGGGCGATCAGGCCGCTGCGGAACGGCATGGCCACTTCGTCGCCGACACCGGTGGTTCCTTCAGGGAAAAAGACGACGGGAAGGCCGTCGCGGAAACCTTTGGCCATGCCCTCGGCGGCTTTGCTGGCGCTGCCGCCACGGCCGCGCGCCACGTAGACCGTGCCGCTCATCATGCTCATCCAGCCAAGAAGGGGGGTAGAGCGGAGCTCGACTTTGGAAACGAAGACCACGGGGTGAATGGCCGAGTGGAGCATGATGTCGACGTAGGTGAGGTGGTTGGAGATGATGGCGCCGCTGTCAGGTATGGGGCCATTGACGCTATAGGTGACGTCCAAAGCACGCAGGATGCGGCGGCAGAAGTTGCTAAGCCAGGTGGCGCGCTCCGGGCGGGTGCGAGGACGCGTGATGACGAGTTCGGCGGCAGCGTACAGGAAATAGGCGACGACCAGGAATGCGCGCCAGAGGTTTCTGAAGAAAGACAATACGATTCGGCTCCGATAGGTGTGCTGATTAAGTTTACAGGGTGCCGGAACCGCTATGCTCAAAGATGGTGCTTGAAGAGACAAACTTTATTCGGCGGCGTGTGGTGGGGCCGATCCTGCAATTGCTGCGCATCGGTGCGACGCCGGAGCGCCTGGCATGGTCGATCGCCGTAGGTGTGGTGATTGGGATTAACCCGCTGCTGGGCTCGACTACGGTGCTGGCGCTGGCAGCGACACCACTGTTCCGGCTGAACGTAGTTGCATCGCAGTTTGGCAACCATCTGGTCTATCCGCTGGAATTGCTGTTGTTTCCGGTGTTCATCCGGGTGGGGAGTCTGCTGTTTCGGACGGAGAAGATCCCGCTGGAGTTGGCGGCGATATTTCGCGCAGTGAAGCTGCACCCCTGGCAAACGACTCGGCTGCTCTGGAGTTGGGAGTGGCATGCGCTGGTTGTCTGGCTGATGGTTGCGGTGATCGTTGCGCCGGTGTTGAAGATGCTGTTGAAGCCGGTGTTGGAGAGGATGCTGGACCGGCTGCACCATGAGCCGATTGTGGAGAAGTAGAGAGGCAGAGTGTGGAGAGCATTCACTTCAGGTCGTGCAGAAGGAGCCAGGCTGCGCACCCTGCTGCGATCGCCCCCGCCAGGAGGAATAGCGGATGAGGGCCAATCATCACAGCTGGACCCATCCGGAAGGCTACGAGAACGAAGGCACAGCCTAGAACTGCCTTTCGATTCCTGGCGGTTCCTATCGCGAAAATCATCGTAGCTCCGACCAGGAGACACCTCTTCAGGGACCAACCCTCATGCGGTTCCACACTGTACCCGATCGCTACCATGAGCGTGATCCCGAGGATGACAGAGAGGAGGACGTCCCATCGAGTAAAAGGCAAGACCTCTCCTCTCTCGCCCTTCCTTGCTCCGAAAACGAACTCCCAAAAATTGCCCATGAATGGATAACACCAGCGCATTGTGCGGCGCATGTCGAAGAAACGGTCGTGTCGCGCGATCATTGCGAAGGATGGCGCGGTCGAAGGTAGGGGTCAACTTCAACGTGAATAGAGAGGCGAAGTTTCGGTAGGAAAACCTTCGTCTGCGCTTTTCACTATTCTCTACACTCTACCCACTACATGCCTTACTGCGGTCCTTTGTACTCCTCGATCGGATCGGCAGAGTGCACCCAGGCCGAATAGAGAAGGTCACGGAGTTCGATGGCGCCGGCGGCGATGCGCTCAGAGGTGAAGGCTTTGCCTTCCGGTGTACCCGGGCCGGTGAAGGCGCCGGCTTTCTCGAGCTGGTAGGTCTTTTCGACGAATGAGTTGGTGTGCTTCAGGTAGTCGAGGTATTGCGTCCACTCGTCGTCGATGACGTGCGGCTTGCTCGCGGCGACCAGTGGTGCGACATCGGCGTCGCGCTTGATGTTGGTGCTGACGTAAGTGCTCTCGAACTGTGCGTGGATCTTGTGCTCGACGGTATAGCTGTTGGGATTGGGGCCGGTCCAGCCGTTGTACTGGATGGTGGTGTGGAGCGGCTGCGAGCCGTCGCCGACATAATGCCCAAGAATAGCCGCATCGTAAACAATCGCAAGTTGCACGGGCGCAGTGTCGGCTTTGGCGGCGAGGAGTTTGCGGTACTCGCGCATGTCGACCTTCAGCTTCTGCCAGCACTCTTCGACCGCCCACGGCTGGAAGCCGATGCGGCCGGGTGTGAGTTTCAGTTCGGGATGTTCGGCGACGACTTTTTCAGCGGCGGTGATGAAGTCGCGGCGTTCTTTGGGGAATGTGCCGACGAGGTTGGCGTATTCCATGTCGATGAAGTGGTCAGGGGATTCCTGGTCGCGGAGCTCCTGCTCGGCCTTGTTGTGCCAGCGGTCGGGCTCGGGGCCGAGGTACTCCATGGCGTCGAGGGCGGACTTGCTGCGGAGGAATTTGGGGACGTCCGTGGGGAGATATTGCGCGGCAAGGCGGTTGACCATGCTGTGGCCGTCGTGTCCCCAGGCCCATACGGGCTGTGTGGAGATGAGGGCGATCAGGATGGAGGCGACGGCGGCGCGGGCGAGAGAGATGATGCGGGGCATGAGGAAAGTATACGGTGGCTAGAAGACCGGCGCACCGACTGGCCGAACGAGTTCTGCTACCCAGGATCCGGCTTGCTTTAACTGTGCGAAGACGGCTTCTGCATCGGCGGGCAATAGGGTTTGCGCAAATCGAATCGGCATAATGTCGTTCCGCACCATGATGGCGAGCGCAGAATCTTGATGGCTTCTGTTACCGCGAAATTCTGGCTCATAGCCGAGTCGTTCGACTTCACCTCGAGGAAATGTCCTCGTCCTGCCAATACCGAAGATCCGTCGATTGAGGATCAAAGCGTCGGGAGTGATAGTGAGCGAACTTATGCTGAACATTCGGTGAAGTGCGACAAGAATCAAAACCGATGCAAAAAGCGCGCCCCCAATCACTATGGAGAATTGCTTGCGCGCGACTGCGCAGAAATACACAAATGTGACGGCCGCCCACAGAAAGCTACGACCATCCTTCAGCCTGGGTCGGCTTCGGAAGAGAAGCGTGCACGATTGCGCGTCGGTCTGAAAAGTGTATTGCACAGTGTTGGTGTAGTACGGTCGCGCTCTGCGCGTATCGGAATCTGTTATGTGGTGGAGAACCTGTCGCAGCTTATGGAAGCATCTCAGTGCAATTGGCTGCACCTTTGGGATCGAATCTGATCTCTCCGCTCTCATCGGTACAGAAGCTCCGGACGCCGGTATGGCCTGGCCGATCCGGAACGGCGGTGATTTTGTAACTGACGAAAGTGTCATGGTTGTCGGCGGTCTTCCTTGTGCAGCCGGAAATAACGAAGGTGTACTCCTTTAGGTCGCCGGACGCCAGGTCGACTGGAATGAGTTGGGCGGCCTCGGCGGTTGGGGCGCCGAGTGCCGGGTCGCCTCCGAGCGTCGCCAGAGAGCAAGCGAAACCACGTTGCGGATAGGTCACGCCGTACTGCGCTTCAGCATTGTTCAGCGCCCGCAGGGATTGAATCGCGGAGGTTTCGTGGGCTTTGATGTTGACCCTCTGCATTACCGGTACAGCGAGGGTCATGAGGATCACTAAGCCGACGAAGCCACAGAAGATGACACCGCAGATGATCAGGACTGTTTTCGTGGTCTTTGACATGAGGCCTTTCGCGCGGCACTGAAGGTGCGATGAGAGTTGACCGGAATAATACACGCGGCGGGCTTGCTCGAGGTGGAACAGGCAACGACAAAAGAAGAAGCAGGTCTCTCCACTGCGCGCCGCAAAAGCGTGTCGCTCCGGTCGAGAGGACAGAGTTGCGGTGGGGTAGAAAGGAGCGGTCGCGCGTTGCGCGATACCCCACCCTTTGTCAAAAGCGACAAAGGATGGGCCACCCGCACTCGATTGTGATGACAGAATTGTGGCGCGTTAAGTGCGCGTTATTTTGAAACGGGAGTCAGTTTGGCGAGCTTGGACTTCGCGATTTTCAACACGATGCCTGCGTTGCGGTCGGCGGCTTCGCTGATGTGGAACTCCGAGGCGACTCCGATGAATTGCGCTACTTCTGATGGCGTGAGTTTGTAGTCTTCCGTGAGCCACTGCGCCATGTTTGCCGTGGCTTCTTTGAAGGCATCGTCAAGCGATCCCTGCAAACCCATGGCAATGATCGCGTCGGGAGTTTCGATGCGGCGGCTGCGCAGATGGGTGTTGGGGATGACGTCGACCGTGACCTCGACGTCCATGGATGTTTCGAGCGCATTGCCGTTCATCTCGCCGTCGCCCTGCAGAGCGTGCGCGTCGCCGAAGTAAAGCAGCGCGCCGGGATTGTTGACCGGCAGGTAGACGGTTGCGCCTTCGCCGATCTCGTTGAAGTCCATGTTGCCGCCGTAAGAGCCGGAGTCGCCAGTAGCTGGCGGAGCATTGCTGGGGTTCGGTGCGGTGGCGATGCAGCCGAGCATCGGCTTTACCGGGATGGAGAAGTTCTTCATGTGCTCGCCGGGTTTTTCCGGGGACGCGGTCCCGTTGGCCAGGTCGAGATGCCAGCGGATGGCTTTGCCGTTATCGCGGGTCTTGATGGCGAGGTCGCTGTTGAGGCCGCGATCGACGATGTTGTCATCGCTCTGCGCCCAGTCGCGGTTGAGTTTGAGGCGCACGATGCGCACAACAAGAGTGTCGCCGGGATTGGCGCCGACGACATAAAAGGGGCCGGTTTCGGGATTGCCGCCAATGACCCGGGCTATGCTGTGTTCGTCCTGTCCGCCGGCATCGACGGTGGTGGTGTGGATGGTGTCGCCGGGTGCGACCCTGAGGACAGGTTGGTTGAAGGGTGAGAACTGGCGATAGAAGACCGTTGGTGTGAAGTCGTGACGCTGGGGAGTTTTGTGTTCGAGCGGCGGCGTTGGAGAAGCGGTGAATGTCCAGTGCGCCGGATGTTTGGGATCGGCGGGGTTCGTCTCTTCGAGGCTGCCGGCGAGTGTGTTCCCGGCTAACGTTGCGTGGACTTCGTCGGTGGTGCCATCGTCGGATTTGCTGATGAAGTGGACCGCGGCGCCGTCGATCGTGCCTGTGAGTTTGTCGCCGGTGAATCGGCCGCCGAGCTGATTGCCATGCTGCTCAAAGTCCGCGTTGTTGTAGAAGGTGGTGCCGGCGAAGTTGAGGGTGATCGTCCATTTGCCCGTGAGGGTTGGTGGGGCTTGCGCGTGGCAGAGTGCGGGCAGAGAGAGAAGGCAGACGGCGAGTGCGAAACGGTTCATGTGCAGGTCTCCGGATATGTTTCTTAGACAGTGGATCGCTGGTGTGGTTAGGTGGGGCGCAGACGCTGCGGAGGAGGCTGGTCTGTGGCCTGGTAGTAAATCATCATTTCTTCGGCGCATCAGTGATATCATGTATGTATATCAGGAGCTTTTCATGCGGATTTTGGTGGACATACCGGAAAACGACATCGAGATGCTGAATGAGCTAAGCGCGGCTCGGCGGGTTTCGCGCTCGGAGCTGGTGAGATCGGCGATTACCCTCTATCTTCGTACAAATGGCAGCGACCTGACTGACGCCGCTTTTGGGCTTTGGGCAGCGCGTAATGAAGATGGGCTGGTCTATCAGAAGAGGATGCGGAGCGAGTGGTAGGGCCAGCGCTGTTCGATACCGCGATTCTGATCGATTTTCTGAATGGAATGCGTGAGGCGCGTAGGGAGATTGACCGCTACACAGACCGCGCGATCAGTTTGATCACCTGGATGGAAGTGATGGCTGGCACGAAGCCGGATGAGGAACAGGTGACGGCGCTTTTTCTGGGGACTTTCGTGAACCTTCCAGTTACCGATGCTGTCGCTCGGCAGGCTGTAAGGATTCGTAAGCTGAAAAAGCTGAAGTTGCCAGACGCTATTATTCTCGCGACGGCGCAGGTGGAGAAGCGCATCCTTGTCACGCGGAATACACGAGATTTCAAGGAAGACGGCGTGTCGGTCGTGACCCCTTATAAGCTCTGAGGCGCTGGTTGAACCTACACGAGCACCGGCAGTTCGGCCGGTACGGCGCTGCCGAAGGCCTGGCGGTAGCGGGCGATTTCGTCGGCGGGGCCGGTGGCTTTGCTGGCGTTGTCGGAGAGTTTGACGGTGGGGACGCCGTCCGCGCTGGTGAGTTTGCAGACCAGGCTGACGGGGTCGAACGTGTCTTCGCCGCGGGGGTGGCAGTCGCGGAAGTCGTTGGTGAGCAGCGTGCCCCAGCCGGCGGAGAAGCGGATGCGGCCGTTGAAGTAGTCGTGCAGCCCGACGATGTCGCCGACGTCGAGGCCATCGGAGGCGATGAGGCGCTTGCGGCGAGGGTCCTGGCCGCGTTGCAGCAGCCACGCAATGTACTCGTCGCCGGCAATGAAGGGGTCTTTGGAGTCGACGCGCTCGCCGGTCCAGAGAGCGACCCAATCGGGTGCGCCCTGGAGGAACTGGGTGGTGCCGAAGGTGTCCGGAAGCGTGATGAGCAACTCGCCGCCGTAGCTTTGCTGCCAGAGTTCGAGAACGCGGTACTGCGAGGCGCGAAGCTCCTGGTCCGTGCCGCGCGAGGCCATCGCTGCGAGCGCCATCGGGAGCTCATGGGCATTGGTGCCGATGGCCTCGAGGTTGTGCTTGTAGGCGAGTGCCGTGTTGGACGTGCCGGTGAGGCGCTTTCCAAGAGCAGATTGCAGAGCTTCGACGGCATACTCCTGCCAGAGGAACGAGTGGCGGCGACGGGTGCCGAAGTCGGAAAGGGAGAGGCCTTCGATGGGGCGAAGCTTTTCAATCTTGTCCCAGAGGCGCGTCTTGGCGCGGGCGTAGAGAATGTCGAGCTCGATCTCACTAAGGCCGGAGAGCGCGTAACGGGTCTTCATCTCGCTGACGATGGCGAGAGCGTAGACCTCCCACATGGTGACCTCAGTCCAGAGGCCGGAGAAGCGAATGATGAGCTGGCCGTCTTCTTCCGTGATTTCGTAGTCGCTGAGCTGGAAGTCGTTTTCGAGCCAGGTTAGAAATTCCGGCTCAAAGATGTGGCGCACGCCGTAGAAGGTGTTGCCGGCGAGCCAGATGAGCTCGGACTTGACGTAGCGAAGCGTCCGGACGTGTTCCATCTGGTCGCGCAGGGCGGCAGCGGAGACGCGCTCGGCGAGACGCACGCGGATGGTGCGGTTGTGGACTTCGCTGGTGACAGGGACGGCCGGGAAATTCTTCCAGATGAACTGGAGCATCAGGAGCTTGTAAAAGTCGGTGTCGAGGAGCGAACGGACGATGGGGTCGAGCTTCCAGTTGTGGTTGTGGGCGCGCTCGGCGAAGTTGACGTTCATTTCTTTCCTCAGAGGACAGGGTATCAACTGTCGGGAAAAGCCTTGGCGCAAAGTTCGCGAAGTTTAAGTGGGGCTTCGGAAGGAACGGCCAAAATAATTTGACAAGGAGGCTTGACATGACAAGGTAACTTGTCGTAAAGTTTGCTTGTCACTAAGTAATGGGAGGTTGACATGGGATGCCGAGTAAAAAGTAAGGCGGAGAAGCGATATCTGAAGCGGTTGATCTGGGCGATGTCGGTGTATGTGGTGGTTGTGTTCCTGACAACCATCCTGGTGCGCCACGGACACGTCACGGGATGGATTCTGTATGTAGTTGCCGTCGCCCCCTGCATTCCGATCCTGCGGCTGATCCAGGTGTTGGCGCTGTACGTGCAGGAGGAGACCGACGAGTTCCAGCGGTTGCTGGTGGTGCGGTCGATCTTGTGCGGCGGCGCGGCGATGCTGGTGGTGGCCGCATTCTCTGACTTTCTGCGCAGCTATACAAAGATTGGCGATCTGCCGCCGTTCACCATGTTCATGGTGTTCTGGGTTGTCTTCGGGCTGGCCCAGGGTGTGCAGGGGATGATGACGCGGGCGGTGGACGATGAATAACCGACTCAGAGTGCTCAGGGCGGAGAGAGCGTGGTCGCAGGCTGACCTCGCGGACAAGCTGGAAGTGTCGCGGCAGAGCGTGAACGCGATCGAGACCGGGAAGTATGACCCGTCGCTGCCGCTGGCGTTCAGGATTGCGCGGCTGTTTGAGAAACGGATTGAGGAAATTTTTGATGACCCGGCGTAACCGGGCACGTGACAAGTGTCAGGTCGCTTTGCTGACGAAGTCTACTGATGACGCTCGACGAACCGACGCATTCTAAGAATGCAGATTGTGGAGGACATGATGAGGAATTTTCGGAAGGCTGCTCTTGCTCTCGCGTCGTTGCTGGTGTGGTTTTCACTGTCGCTGTCGTTGATTGGCCGCTACGGTTTCGACCGGGGCGACGTGAGGCACGGACTAATGGCTGCAGCGACCGGCGTGCTCAGTGTGGCGACGGTGGTGCTGGTTCTCGATTTGCGCAAGGGCAACGATGTGTGCCCTGCCGGGCAATAAATCAAAACTCTAACTGGATATTGCATTTCGAAAGGAAGTTGTGATGAAGGCTCTTCGTTTTCTTGCCACGCTCGCATTGGTTTTGGCTGGGATTGCCCTGCTGATGGAGCCGTCGCACGCGGCGGGTTTCTCTCCGACGCGTTTCACGGTGACGGACAACGGCACGCTGAACAAGCCGGATGTGGTGTTGATCCCTGGGCTCTCGAGCTCGAAGACTGTCTGGGACGATGAGGCGAAGCTGTTGGCGCCCAACTATCGGCTGCACATCGTGCAGGTGGCCGGATTCGCCGGCGCTCCTGCCGGACCGAACGCCAGCGGCGAGATTCTGCCGGGCATCGTCGAGGAGCTGCATCAGTATATTGTTGCGGCGAAGATGCATCCGGTGGTGATGGGCCACTCGCTGGGCGGGCTGCTGGGATTGATGCTGGCGGATAAGCACCCCGAAGATGTCAGCAAGCTGATCATTGTCGACTCGCTGCCGTTCTATACGGTACTGTTTGCGCCGGAGGCGACGGCGGAATCGGCCAAGCCAATGGCCGAGATGATAAAGGCGCAACTGATCGGCCTGCCGGCAGACCAGTTCGCGGTCATGGCGCCGCGTAACGCCGCCATGATGGTCAAGAATGTGGACGCACAAAAGCTGGTGACCGCATCGGCGCTGGCGAGCGATCGGACGGTGTTTGCCGATGCCATGGCCGAAGACATGACGACGGACCTGCGCTCCAACGTGGCAAGCATCAAGACGCCGACGCTGATGCTGTATCCCTACGACGTGACGGCGGTGCCGGATGTAGCGAAGATCGACGTGGTGTATCAGACAGCGTATAAATCGATGCCGAATGTGAAGCTGGTGCGGATCGACGACTCGCGGCACTTCATCATGTACGACCAGCCCGCGAAGTTTGATGCCGCGGTGGAGGGCTTCCTGAAGTAGATGCAGACCTCTGGGTTCCCATGTCTTCGGCGGGAGATGTGGGAACTCTGGATTCGTACTGGTACACTTCAGCGCGACCGCTATTGCTGGGGGTGAGATGAAGTTCGTGACCAGTTTTGGAGTTTGGTGTTCGCTGCTTGTAGCCCTGCCAGGTTCGGCCCAACTTGCAGAGATCGATGCTACGAAGCTGCCGCAGACGGCGGATGTTCAGGGCGCCTATCGGAGCGCATTGGGGGCGGAGCGATATGCGCAAAGTTGGAGCGATCCATGGTCCTACCCTGTGCCCAAAGCGGATGTGGTGAAAACGTTGACCGGAAGTCTGGCAACTTTGGAAAAGGCCGGTAAGAGCGCCGCTGATAATCACGAGCTTCAGTTGGCAACAGGTTTAGTCGCTCATTTTGCTTACAACCTCGATGTGGAAGCGGCGTACGATCCGGCGATTGAGTTCCTAACAAAAGCCGCACAAGCGAACTCAACCGACATGCGCGGTGGTTGGTTTCTGGGAATTCATGAGTGCCAGTCGTTGCACATCATTTCTGGTATGAATCGTCTGCTTGCTGTGGAAGCGAGCGGGAAGGCTCTTCCGGCCGATTTCTGGAGCGACTACATCGCTTGCGCGAATGTCGCGATCATGCCAGCGCATGCGTTGCGTGCGATCGATCGTGCGGTCGAATTAGGGAATCTCCGCGAGGGCTACCGGAATGTTCAGGAAATTGGGGAATCACGCTATAAGACCGCGGACCTTAGCAAGCCGATCAACGAATACGATGCGTGGAGATCCGAGGACCTGCAGGGCGGCCGGTTGAAGTTCATCAGCCGGTTGTGCGGCATTTCGTTTGTCGCCAACGGAAGTTGGGGTCTGGGAATTTTGCCTGTGTCGGATGAGACCTGCAAAGCAGATCTCACACCGCCGGCGGCAAAGAAAGGGCAGCCATCTTCGACGATTCTGGTGATGGCCAGGATGGCGAAGGAAGGGGAGACGCTGGACTCGTTTGCTCGCGGACTGCTGCAGAATGCGACTGCGGGGCTCAGCGATTTGAGTTCGAGCCCGTGCCCTGTGGAGCACTGCGTGAGCCTGGAACTGGTGGATAAAAATATCTATAGCAAGCAGGGAGGCGCACACGCCCTGCTGGTGACCTTCGAGCGACCGATACCACAGTACGACGGACTGCTATTCGAGACGCCACAGGAACCTCCTGCGACAGGAAAGGTAAATACACCAGTCGCGTTCCGGTTTGCGTTGCAGTACCGGCGGATGCCTGGAAAGATTTTCTATGCGGTTTTGCTGGATGCAAACGCACAGATTTTCGATAGGGGTAAAGCGGATTGGGAGGCGGTAGTGAAATCTGTGGCGACGGAGTAAGTTCGATGCACACAAGAAGCGGATTTCTTCGGAGAGCCTCGAAATGATAGTGGCGAAAATGTGGTTTTGTTACATGTTATTCACCGAATCGCAACGGCTGAATACGGGGGAAACGCGATAAACTGGTAGACGATATGTCTACCAAAAAAGAACTCCTGCAAACTCCTATCCAGCACATCGACATCAAGCAGCACAACGTTGTCGCGCTGGTTGATGCCATGGCGTCCATGGCTTATAGCTCGCGCGATCTGGCGCGGGCGGCGAACATCTACGACATGATGCTGCGCGATACCGATTGCGGCGTGATTTTGTGCCTGGCGGGATCGTTGATTTCGGCTGGGTTGCAGAAGGTCATCGTCGACCTGGTGCGCAACAACATGGTCGATGCGATTGTCTCGACCGGCGCGAACATCGTCGACCAGGACTTCTTTGAAGCTCTCGGTTTCAAGCACTACATCGCGGGCGATGAGTACAAGTACGGCGCCGGCGACGCGAACCTGCGCGAGTTGATGATCGACCGTATCTACGACACGTTTATCGACGAAGAAGAGCTGCGCATTTGCGACGAGACGACGGAGAAGATCATCGATTCGCTCGAGCCGCGGCCTTACTCTTCGCGCGAGCTGATCGCGGAGATGGGACGCTACCTGAAAGAGAACGGCCGCACGCCCGCAGAGGGCAACGCCGATTCGATCATCCTGGCCTGCTTTGAAAAGGACGTGCCGATTTTCTGCCCGGCGTTTTCCGATTGCTCATTCGGCTTTGGCATGGTCGCCCATCAGCATGCGCGCCAGGGCAAGCCGATGGTCTCCATCGATTCCGGCAAGGACTTCTATGAACTGACGCAGATCAAGATCGCGAACCCGACGACCGGCCTGCTGATGATCGGCGGCGGCGTGCCGAAGAACTTCGCGCAGGACATTGTGGTGGCTGCCGACATTCTTGGTGTCGAGGCTTCGATGCACAAGTACGCGATCCAGATCACGGTTGCCGACTCACGCGATGGTGCGCTGTCGGGCTCGACGCTGAAGGAAGCAAGCTCGTGGGGCAAGGTCGATCTGACGTTTGAGCAGATGGTCTATGCCGAGGCGACGATTGCGTTTCCGCTGATCGCTGGCTATGCGTTCCACAAGGACGCGCAGGCAGCGAGGACCGGGAAGAAGTTTTCGCAGGTGCTCGAGCCGGTGACGGCATAGGGATTTGGGAACAGGGATTAGAGAGCGGCGGGGCCTTCGGGTCTCGCCGTTTTATTTTGGAGCGGATGGGTTTTGGAGAGCGTAGAGCGCAGAGCTATTGAGCTTGGAGGAAGAACAGATGTGTTGGGTGAGCGTTAGGGGAGTTGGTGGCGGTCGCGCATGGATTGGGCGAAGAGCGTGGAGCCGCCCGGCGTGAAGTGATTGGTGTCGAGCAGCATAGGGACACCGGGCGCGGCATAGGATGGGCATCCCTGCGAGCAGACGTTGGCGAAGAAGGAAATGTATTCGACCTTCCACAAATCGCGGGCGAGTGTGGACATGCGGGCGTCGAGCTTCTGATCGTCGGGATTGGCATAGGGCTGGGCTGCGGATGTTTCTGATGCAAGTATGCGCGGTAACGGCAGGGCGTAGGCAATGCTGGGGCCGATGAGGATCAGCCGGATGTGGTGCTGGTGGGTGTAGTTGGCGAGACGGGCGATTTCGGGCAGGTCGTTGTCGTGCCAGAGAGCGGAGAAGATGATCGTGTCGACGCCGTGGCTGGGCAGCAGGTCGCGGTAGAGGAAGTCGGCCATCTGACGGCAGATGGGGTTGCGGTCGCCGGTCCTGTCGGGTAGCAGGTTGCAGCCGGCGACATTGGCCTGGCCGATTTCGAGGTCAGGGAAAACAGCGGCGAGTCCCGGCCATAGATGCGCGGCGTGGCTGTCGCCGAGAAGCAGATAGTGGGGATGGTCCGGCGTGAACGGGAGGCAGCGTTTCTGGTCAAAGCTGTCGCGGGACGTGAGATCGAGGCCCAGAGCGCAGGCGTTCCAACGCCAGGGTTCGTACGTGTCGAAGGCGAGATAGGTGGCTGCCTGAACTGCTTGCGGCGAGAAACGCGTGGGTTCGCCGTGGGTCGCGATGAGGATGCCGGCGGCGGCAGCAACGAGGCCGCCAGCGAAGCCACTGGTGAGGAACAGGAAGCGGCGGCTCGGCCGGTAGGCGCCTTTACGGAATGGAGTTTCGACGAAACGCCAGGAGAGAGTGGCGAGAATCACGGACAGTGCGAACACGCCGAGTTGTGTGGTGCGGCTGATCGGCGCGTCGCAGGCCAGCGGAGAACAAGTCTGGATGTGGTGGAAATTAGCGAAGACCTGCACCGGCCAGTGCCAGAGATAGAGCGAATACGAGATGAGTCCGAAGAAGACGAAGGGGCGGAGACTGAGGATGCGGCCGATAAGCGATGGGCCGGTTTCTCCGGCGGCGATGACGAGGCAGGCGCCGAGGCATGGAGACAGCGCTGTGAGGCCTGGGAATGTGGTGTCCGCTGTATAGAGCACGGCTGGGATCAAGATGCAGAGCAGGCCTGCGGCCGACGCGATGTTGCGCGCGACGGACGTGCGGAGAGTGGGAAGGTATTTTTGCGAAAGAATGGCACCGAGCAGAAGCTCCCACGCGCGCAGGAAGATGGTGAAGAAGGCAGCGCGCGGATTGTGATGCACGAGGATGCAGGCTGCGGCGAAGCTGACGCCTGTAAGAAGGAGGACGACGGCTTTGACGGCCCGAGGATTGCGCAGGCGAGCCAGGAGCAGAAGCAGGATCGGGAAGATGAGGTAGAACTGTTCTTCGACGCCGAGCGACCATGTGTGCAGGAGTGGTTTGAACTCGTTGGCTGTATCGAAGTAGCCGTGCCAGCTCCAGAGCAGCGTATTGGAGCAGGCGAAGACGGCAGCGAGCAGCGAGCGGGCGTAGGCCGTCATCTCGGTGGGCAGCAGGTAGTGCCACGCAAAGGGGATCGTGGCCGCGAGCATGACGATCAGCGCTGGAAAGATGCGGCGGACGCGGCGCTCGTAGAAGTCGAGGAGAGAGAATGCGCCGCTGGCGATCTGCGGCATGATGATCGAGCTGATGAGGTATCCCGAGATGACGAAGAAGACGTCGACTCCGATGTAACCGCCGGCAAGCCACGGCACGTGCAGGTGCGACGCGACGACCAGCAGGACCGCGATGGCGCGGAGGCCGTCGATGTCGGGGCGGTAATGAGGATTGGATTGCATGGACGATTCGTTCGAGGGATCAGTCTATGCGCCGACAGGAAGACTGAGAAGGAGTAGTGAAAAAGACCTTCAGACGGGATGGCTAAGCAAATGCCTTGTCATGGTCTAGGATTGCTTCGTCGATTGTTGCGAACGATCCTGATCTTGTTGTTGGCGCTTCTTCTATTAGAAGTGCAACATACTGCGCCTCCAACCCCAACAGCTCCTTCAAGTGAATCTCGTAGGCGGCGATACCAATTTCTTTTCGCGCGTGGAAGTGATCGGAGTTTTGTACGATGAAACGTCCTGTTGCAAGGTCTTCGAAACAACGGTAGCGGACCACGCTGTTTGAGCCGGTGCGCTTCCAAATGTCGAACGAGCGGTAAAGTTCCATAGACGTTAGCGCAGCATCTTGCGATTGTGAAGCTCGCGGAGGATTTGTTCGATGGACCAGTCGAGAGCATCTGTGCCTTCGACCGTGATGGTGGCGTGCGCTTGCGAAGGCAGCACGTAGAGATCGGCCATGGGTTTCGCGGTGGCGTCGAATTGGGCGCGGACGGATTCTTCGGTGCGGCCGCGCTCGCGCATGTCGCGATAAATGCGGCGGTTGAGGCAGATTTCGTTTGGCGCGTTGACGTAGATGCTGAAGTCGTAGAGCGGAATCAGCTCCGGGTAGTGGAGTGCGAGGATGCCTTCGACAAGGACGACGCGGGTGGGAGAGATGGGGTCGAATGCGTTGGGGACGCGGGTGTGGCGTGAGAAGTCGTACACCGGGCGCTGGATGGGCAGGCCCTGGGCAAGGGTGCGGACGTGTTCGATGATGAGCTCGGATTCGAGCGAGTCCGGATGGTCGAAGTTTTGCTTGTGGCGCGAGTCGAGTGGGAACTCGGAGAGATCGCGGTAGTAAAGGTCGAGCGGGAAGAGCGTGGCGTCGAGTTGCGTGGCGAGCTCGCGTGCAAGGGTGGTTTTGCCGGAGCCGGAACAGCCGGCGATGCCGATCAGCAATGGGCGCTGGGGGAGGGTGAGTTGTTCGGGTGTGGCCACGTTGGATAGTGTACGGCGGAGAGCTATGGCTTATCGAGCGGTGTAGCCGATATATGCGGCAAAAATGGCTATGGCAAGGACATTCCACAGCAACGCTTTGAGGAGTCGTCTGTCTTCTCTGGGAGTGAACACGAACTGGACGATGGCCGAATACGAGAGAAAGATGATCGCGAATACGAGGACTTGGTGCCCGGGCCACAAAAATGAGAAAACGCCCAGGCATGTCGCGACGAGAAGGTCACCGAGCGTGCTGATTTCGGCTCCCTGGAAGGTGAAGGCTTGCTTCCATTGTTCTCGTCTGGCGATGTTCATGGGACGTAGTGTACTGCCGAGGACATTGTTTGGCCCGTTCCTCCCATAAAGATTTAAAGGGTGGCGGCGACCTGGGGAATAAGGGCTTTGACGAGGGAGGTGAACTGGGCTTCGACGCGGCGGCCGATTTCCATGACTTCTTCGTGGTTGATCACTTCGTCGAGCACGCCGGCGGCCATGTTGGTGACCAGCGAGAGGCCCAGGACTTCGAGGCCCATGTGGCGGGCGACGATCACTTCGTGGACGGTCGACATACCGACGAGGTCGGCGCCGAGGGTGCGGAAGGCGCGGATTTCTGCGGGAGTTTCGTAGCTGGGGCCGAGGACAGCGAGGTAAACGCCGTCAGGGAGAGGGATGTTTTGCTTGGCTGCTTCCGCATGAGCGAGAGCGCGGAAGTTGGCGGAGTAGGCGCTGCTCATATCGAAGAAGCGCTGGCCGGCTGAGGGGTTGGCGGCGAAGCGTGGCTCGTTGGGGCCGAGTGCGGCGTTGGTCCCGGTGAGGTTGATGTGGTCGGAGATGCAGACGAGGCCGCCCTGGCCGAAGCTCTTGTTGATGCCGCCCGCAGCGTTGGTGACGATGAGACCGGTGCAGCCGAGCAGCGCGAGGACTCGCGTGGGGAAGACGACTTCGGACATCGGGTAGCCTTCGTAGGCGTGGACGCGGCCCTGCATGACGGCCACTGCGACTCCGCCAATCGTCCCGAGGACGAGCTTTCCGGAGTGGCCCGCGACAGTGGAGAGCGGCCAGCCGGGGATTTCCGCGTAAGGAATCGTGGTGGCGTCTTCGACCTGCGAAGCAAAGTTGCCGAGGCCGGAGCCGAGGATGATACCGAGCGTCGGCTTTGCGACGTGGAGAGAGCGGATGTGGTCGGCGGCGGCTTTGGCTTTGGCGAATTGGTCAGGCATAGGGGAGATCAACGATCCTTGTCGAAAAGCTTTACGGATAGAAGCGCAAGCGCGAATACATTGGCCTCGTGGCTGCGACGAATGCGTGCCCAACTCTCGAATGCGTTCCTGGCGACCTTGACGAGTTCCTGTGCCGTCAGCTTTGTCCAAAAGCTTTCGAGGTCGTAGTCTGCTTCGTGTCGGGCTTCTTGCAGCACGATGAAAGCCTGTGCGATGGATCGAAGATCAGCCGAGACGGGTGCGCCGAGAATGGGCTCAATGGTCTTGGAGGCATTCGGTGCGGAGAACATGCCGCATACGCGTTTCATATCACTGTGCTCGAACCAGCGTTGGATCTTGCGGGTTCCAACGAGCGACATGTTCGGGCCAATCAAGCTTGCCGATTCCGAGGTGAGTAGGTGAAATAATGCGTAATATGCGGTAGATACGGACCTGCGCAAACTCGCTTGCCTGGGACGAGTCCTTTCGCGCGTAGAGAGATGCCCAGCCAGATCCAGCAATTCAGCCGGCAAACTCATGCAGCTTGCTCAAGCCTTGTATAGGGAAAACCGCCGACGCCATCGTCAAGCATCGCGCTTCTGATTGTCCCGAGAAATTCAGAGAGGCGCTTTAGATCTTCGGGACTAATCTTTGCGTCGTCCTTGACGTGAAAAGTAAGAAACACCGAGGGATCGCCTGTATGGTCGTCCCGGAACGTTATGTCGACACGTTCGACTTCCTCGGGCAGCGCAAAACGAGCGAGAATCTCGTTGACTTTGTCGCGATCGATTTCGGAGGTGGTTTCCGTCGTCTGCATGGCAAAAGTATAGCTCTACCCGGGAGAGAGTAGGTAGGATGATAGGGTTTCCGAGGCTGAAGGCTGAAAGATCTGCATCTTCTCTGATCCGGCTTCATCTACGAAAGCACGGCATTAGGACTTGAAATTCTAAGGAGCGGCGATGAAGCTGACGGGAAACACAATTTTCATCACAGGCGGCGGTTCGGGTATCGGGCGAGGGCTGGCCGAGGCGCTGCACGGGTTAGGCAACCAGGTCATCATCTCGGGGCGGCGGGCAGAAGTGTTGAAGACTGTGACCGAAGCGAATCCGGGAATGCAGTCGGTCGAGCTTGATGTCGCGAGCGCGGCCAGTATTGCCTCGGTCGCGGCGAAGCTGGTGGCAGAGCATCCGGAGTTGAATGTGCTGATCAACTGCGCCGGCATCATGCAGCCGGACGGAGTGAATGGCGTGGTCGACGATGCGGTTGTGTCGTCCATCATCACGACGAACCTGTTGGGTACGGTGCGGATGACGTCGGCGCTGATTGAGCACCTGAAGGCACAACAGTCGGCGACGGTCATCAATGTATCGTCGGGGCTGGCGTTCGTGCCGCTGGCAATAACCGCGGTATATTCGGCATCCAAGGCAGCCATTCATTCGTATACACAGTCGCTGCGGTTTCTGCTGAAGGGGACTTCGGTGAAGGTGCTGGAATTGGCTCCGCCGTATGTGCAGACGGAGTTGATGGGGCCGGAGATGGCGGTTGATCCGCGCGCTATGCCACTGGCAGACTTCATCCAAGAGACGATCGAAGTATTGGGCACGGATGCGGATGAGGTGCTGGTAGAGCGAGTGAAGATGCTGAGAAATAATCCCGGGCCGAATGAAGCGGAATTCGTGAACAAGTTCAACGACATGATGGCTGGCGGGCATTAGGCCGGAGAAGCAGTGAAATCAGACCAGGCAACAACGCAGGAAATCGAGCAGGCGCTGGCGGCGATTCATACAGAATCGGGCGCCGGCCTGTTGGCGCTGGCGGAAGCTTCGCCGGTGCTGCTCGTATTTCTGCGGCACTTCGGATGTCCGTTTTGCCGCCAGATGATCAGCGATGTCGCCGACCTTCGGGGAGAGTTGGAAACGCGTGGTGTGCGGCCGGTTTTTGTCCATCAGGGAACGCTCGAAGTTGCGAAAGCGACGTTCGACTATTACCAGGCGGGTGACCTGGAGCGCATTCACGATCCGCAAGCCGCGATCTACCAGCATCCGGTGTTTATGCTGGGGCGGCTGAGTCTGGCGAGGCAGATGCTGAAGCCCGCAGTGTGGCTGGGCTGGTTGAAAGGCACCGTGCGCAAATATGGGATTAGAGAAGTCCAGGGCGACAGCGCGCAGTTGGCCGGAGTATTTTTTCTGAACGGAGCGAAGATTGTCCGGAAGTTTATCCATCGCTCCATGGCGGACCAGCCGGACTATCTGCGGCTGGCCCGGCTCGATTAGCACAGCCCCGATCTGTTCGGTGAAGAGGATGCTGCAATGAATCCTGTAGACAACAAAGCATGGCCGGAGCTGTCGTGGTCCAGGTGGAGCGAGACTGCCGACACGCTGCATATGTGGACGCAGATCGTAGGCAAGACTCGGTTGGCATTGAGTCCGCTGCAGGCGCATTGGTGGAACGTGCCGTTGTATGTAAGTCCGCGTGGTTTGAGTACGGCGGCGATGCCGTATGGCGACGAGATGCTGGAGATCGAGTTCGACTTTGTGAGCCATGACCTGCGCTATCGCCTGAGCAGCGGAGCGCTGCTGTCGACGCCGCTGCGGACGCAGTCGGTTGCGGAGTTTTATAGCGAGTACCGCCGCAGTCTGGCGGCGCTTGGAGTTGCTGTGCAGATCGATAGCCTGCCATGCGAGTTGAAGACACCCATCCGATTTGAAGACGATACGCAGCATGCGACGTACGATGCGGAGGCTGCGCACCGGTTCTGGCGGGCGCTGGTGCGGGTAGACCGGATCTTTCAGGAGTTTTCGAAGGGTTTCATCGGGAAGGTGAGCCCGGTGCATTTCTTCTGGGGAAGCTTCGATCTGGCGGTGACGCGGTTTTCGGGGCGCCGGGCGCCGGAGCGGCCGGACTTCGATGCGATTATGCGCGAGGCCTACTCGCATGAGGTGATCAGCGCGGGATTCTGGCCGGGGAACGGCGGGTTCGGAGAGGCGGCGTTCTATTGCTATGCGGCGCCTATGCCAGCGGGGATGGACCAGGCGAAGATACGACCAGCGGCGGCGAGCTACAACGCGACGCTGGGCGAGTTCCTGTTGAAGTACGACGATCTGCGCGCCGAGCCATCGCCGGATGATGCGCTGATGGAATTTCTGGAAAGCACGTATGACGTTGCGGCGAATCTGGCGAAGTGGGACCGCAGATCGCTGGAGCGCGAAGCTTAGTCGCGGCAACTTTTACGGCTGGACGATCGGAAGCTCAACGAAACTAGCCAGGCTGGGAGCGTGGTAGATGCGCTCGGTCGCTTTCCTGTAGTCGGCGGGCTTGGCGAAGAAGATGTTGGGGACGAAGGTCTGGGGATTGCGGTCGTAGAGCGGAAACCAGCTTGATTGCACCTGCACCATGATCTTGTGGCCGGGCAGGAAGACGTGGTTTGTGGTGGGCAATGCGAACTTGTAGGTAAGAGGGGTATTCGGCGCGATGGCCTTGGGATCGGAGAGGTTCTCGCGGTAACGGCCGCGGAAGATGTCCATGGAGACGGGGAGCTGGTAGCCGCCAAGCTCGGGCTGGCCGGCGACTTCGTCGGGATAGACGTCGATGAGCTTGACGACCCAGTCGGCGTCGGTGCCGGTGGTGGAAGCGACGAGGTTGGCGATGGGTTCACCGGCGATCTTGATGGGCGTGGTGAGGACTTCCGTCGTAAAGCTGAGAACGTCGGTGCGGCCTGAAAATTCGCGCTGGTCATCGACGAGCCAGCGGACCCAGGAGAGATTCGGCGTGTAGCCGACGGGCTGCGACGGGCGCGCGCGAAATGGGACGGGCTTGGCGGGGTCGGAGATGAACTCGTCGAAGTCGGAGCCGGTGCCCACGCCCGCGTCAGGCGTGGCGAAGGCGAGCTTGGAGTCGGCCTGCAGGTAGAGCGGAGTGGATTTTGGAGTGCAGCCTGAGGCGCAGCCTGAGGGCCAGGTTTTGAGTTCTTCCCAGCGATTGCGGCCGGTTTCGAAGGCGGTGACGGGCGCGGTGTTTAGGGCCGGAGGATTGTCCTTGAGGTAGTGGGCGAGGAAGGGCGCGAGAATTTCGCGGCGGAAGTAGAGGCCGGTGTCGCTGGAGAATTTGATGGCGCCAAGCGAGCTGGCCTCCTCGATCTCCTGACCGTGATGCCAGGGGCCGAGGACGAGAAAGAGGTTTTGCGCAGCGGTAGGTTTCGGCTTCAGCGCCTTGTAGACGGCGATCGCGCCGTAGATATCTTCCTGGTCCCACAGGCTGGCGACGACCATGGTGGGAACGGTCAGCGGCTCTTTGGCGAGCACGAGGTCGACTGCCTGGCCGCTCCAGAAACTGTCGTATGCAGGGTGTGCGGTCACCTTATTCCAGAAGCCGATCTGGTCCATCTTGCGCTGACGGCCTAGCTCGCCGGCGGAGACCGCGTTCATATACATGTCGTAGTCGTCGAAGTTGCTGGTCAGCCAGTGTGCGTCGTTGGAGCGGGTCGCGGTCTGCTCGTAGATGTAGGGAAGGTTCTGCTGGCGGAAGGCCCCGTTGTGGAACCAGTCATCGCCGCGCCAGCCGTCGACCATGGGGTTCATGGGGATGGCCACTTTGAGGGCCGGGTGTGGATGGATGAGAGGCATAAGGGCGAGGTAGCCGTCGTAGGAAATGCCGAGTACGCCGACCTTGCCGTTGGTTTCGGAGATGTTTTTGATGAGCCAGTCGATGGTGTCGTAGGTGTCGGTGGATTCGTCCACGGGTGTGGGGTTGAGGTCGCCGTGGATGGGCCGGTTCATGATGTAGTCGCCCTCGCTGCCGTACTTGCCGCGGATGTCCTGGACGACGCGGATGTAACCGCCTTCGACGATGGTTTCGGTGGCGTTGTCGTAACCCCACAGCGTGGCGCCGAGGTGTGCGCTGGGCGAGTTAGTGGTCAACACGGTTGCGGAGTACGGCGTTCGGGTGAGCAGGATACCTTCGTGCTTCGCGCCTTTGGGGACGAGGATGACCGTGTGCAGCTTGACGCCATCACGCATGGCGATCATCACTTCGCGGCGAGCGTAGTCCATGCCGGCGGTAGGAGCATTGAAGGTGGCCGGGGTCTCGCTGGGGTAGTTGGGATATTGCTGGGCGTGGGCGGTGAAGCCCAGGGCCGTCACGAGGAGAAGAGAGAACGAACAGCGGCGAACGGTCTGGGACACGTGAGACCACCTTTCGGAATAAGGTTCGGGCTACTGGATCAGCATGCTGACGATGCTGGCGGACATGAGGTTGGCCATGGTTCCGGCGAGCATCGCGCGCAGGCCGAGCTTGGCAAGCTCGTTGCGGCGGTGCGGGATGAGGGCCCCGATGCCGCCGATCTGCATGCCGATAGAGCCGAGGTTGGCAAAGCCGCAGAGCGCAAACGTAGCGATGGAGAAGGTGCGCGGCGTAAGTGTCGACTTCCACAGGCCCAGTTGCGTGTAGGCAACGAACTCGTTGAGTACGGCGCGGGTGCCGAGGAGGTTGCCGATCTTCTGACACTCCGACCAAGGGATGCCGATGATCCAGGCGATGGGCGAGGCCAGAGTGCCGAGAGCATTGCCGAGGGAATGCGGGAAGCGAATATGGCCGTGTGCCCAGAGGCCGTTCGAGATGCCGAGCATGCACGCATTCACGAGACCGACCAGCGCCAGAAAGCTGATGAGCATGATGGCGACGTTGAAGGCAAGCTGGCCGCCGTCGATGGTGCCGCGGGCGATGGCGCCGATGAAGTTCTCGTTCTTGTGCTCTTCGTCGGCCTGCATGGTGACGGTGCCCATGGTGGCGGGGACTTCGGTTTCCGGAACCAGCATCTTGGCCACGAGGATGGTTCCCGGTGCGGTCATAATGACGGCCGAGAGCAGGTCCTGCGCGTTGATGCCAAAGCTGATGTAGGCGGCCATGATGCCGCCGGACACGTGGGCCATGCCGGAGGTCATGATGGTCATGAGCTCGGAACGCGTCGCTCCGGCGAGGAAGGGGCGGATGGTGAGCGGAGCTTCGGTCTGGCCCATGAAGATGCTGGCGGCGACGTTGGTGGACTCAGCACCGCTTGTGCCCATAGTGCGTTGCATGATCCAGGCGACGACCTTGATGATCTGTTGCATGACGCCAATGTGATACAGGATGGCGAAGAAGGCCGAGACGAAGATGATGGTGGGCAGGACGGCGAAGGCGAAGGTGGAAAGCGCATCTCCGGGTGTGCCCATGCGACCGAAGACCATGGTCGAGCCATCGGCGGAGTGGCCGAGTAGCGACGTCACTGCCTGAGAGCCGGCGTGGAGAATCTTTTGGCCGTAGCTCCACTTGATGACCAGGAAGGCGAAGAAAATCTGCAGGCCAAGACCCCAGGCAACGGTGCGCCACTTAATCGCGCTGCGGTTGGTGGAGAAGGCGTAGGCGAGCCCGAGAAAAGTGATGAGTCCTAGAAGTCCTGTGTAACGGGCCACGCTGTACGCTCCAAGTGAAAGGTTGTAAGTGGAGAGTGTACGGCGCGGAGGCACGGCCCGCCAACTTTCTCAAAGAGAAGGCTGTTCGGGCCGAGCCGCGAACCGGTTGAAGATCAGCCCTGTCAGGCCTCTCCGGCCGGGGTGTCCGCGGAACTGAGCTTCAGTCCGGGCACGATCATTGGGACCTGTTGCTGATATTGCTGGTATGCGTCTCCATGCACCGATACCATGTCGCGCTCCTCGAACGTGATGCCGACAAAGATGTATCCGGTCGTGGCGATCGCAAACAGCAGGTGCCCTCCGGTCATCACCGGTGTAAACCAGAAGGCCATCAGGAAGCCCAGATAGATCGGATGGCGGACAAGTTTATAGAGCAGCGGTGTGCGAAACATCGGATGGGCTTCGCTCCTGCTGGTCAGGTTCGCATAGACCTGCGTCAATCCGAACAGTTCGAAATGGCTGATCAGGAATGTGCTCAACAACACGATGAGCCAGCCAGTGAGCGATAGCCCCTGGAGAAGCCAAACCGCCCATGGGGTTTCGGTTTGCCAGACGATGTGCAGGATGGGAATCCATTGCCAATACAACAAGTCGAGCAGCAGGCTGGCGATCAGTACATATGTGCTTCGTTCGATTGCCTTGGGAATGATTTTTGTCCAGGCGGCCTTGAACCCCTGCCGCGCCATGATGCTGTGCTGCATGGCGAACAGGCCAAGCAGAAGCGCATCGACCAGAATGGCGTGAACCAGGGTCAGGGGAACGCCGGTATCGATGGATTTTGGGACGCCGATGTTGCCTACAAAACCGATGGCGTAAAGAAATGTGACAAAGAAGATAACGTAGGCCACAAGGCCATACGTAAACGCAGCGATCTTACCCATTGCGCACCAACCTATAGAAAGGAATCGTTTTAGATGCCGGGGCCGTTGGTTTTTGAATTGCGCCAAGGCTATCACAGAACGCTGATGTGGACGGGCGGCAAAGCCTGATTGGCAGGGGCGGTGGTTATGGTTTCCGCGAAAATGCGGTGTCGCGGGTGCGCGATGTCCTATCCTCCGACGCGAGGTAGGGAACGAGTATGAGAGCAGTTTTGGTAACGCTGCGATCTCCCGGGCGGTGGAAAAGGCCGTTTTCGTTGGGAGAAAACGGCGCCAGCAGCATATCTGCGGTCTACACCTCTACCGAAACTGCTTTAGCGGCGAGCAGCAGCGTGAGCCGCGGGCGTCTTGTCGTGCTCGTTAGCTGGGATGGGAGGCAGAGTGAGCGCGAGCAGTTCGACGGGATCAAGGTAAGCGCCGTTCCAGCGAACGCCCATGTGCAGGTGCGGCCCGGTTACGCGGCCGGTTTTGCCGGAGATGCCAATGCGTTCGCCTTTGTGCACCTTGTCGCCTACCTTCACGGTGGGCTTGGAAAGATGCATGTAGATGGTGAAGAAGTGCTGGCCGTGGTCGATGATGACGCAGTTGCCCTCATAGAAGAGTGGGTCGGCGAGCACCACGGTGCCGGAGTTGGAGGCTTCGACGGGCGTGCCTTCGTTGACGGGAAAATCGGTGCCGCGGTGTTCGCTGGTCTTTTCTTCGTTCAGGACGCGGGTCTCGCCGAAGGACGGTGTGGACTCGGCTTTGACGGGCTTGATAAAGCCGCCCGTCCACTGTGGTTGCGGGAGGAAGTGGGCGTAGGCGCGGGCCTTCAGGCGTTCGTCTGCGGCGATCTGCTTCTGCTCTTCGGCGTTGGGCTCGACGAAGTCTTCCGCGACGTTGGCGGTGCCGGTGGTGAAGCTGGCCGCGGCGATGTCGATCGGTTTGGTGGTGCGGGCGATGCGTCCGCCGGCCAGAGTTGCGGTGATGGAGATATTGAAGGTGCCGGGCTGGGTTTCAAGGTCGTCGCCGGCGAGGGCGTACCAGAGTTTGGGGTCGCTGGTCTTGAAGAAGGTGAGCGTTTTGTTCACCCAGGTGCCGGTGACGCGGAGGGCGGGGCGCTCGAGTTCGACAGTGAAGAACGCCGGTGAGCCCTGCTTCAAGCTATCTGGCTGCCAGAAAACGTTCTTGATCGCAGAGGAAGTGGCAGCGGTGGCGTGTGCGGCGGTTGTGTGAGTCTGCGATGGGGAGGCGATGGGGGCCGCCAGCGTGGCGAGCGCAGTGCATGTCAAGAGGATGTGCTTCATGTGGGCCTCAGATCTATGAGTTAGCCAACCAGCTGCTGCTGGTAGGATGCCGCGGCCCAGAATGTTGCTGTATGGGGATTTCTGATGAGTGGAGAGAAGCGGGCACCGGCGAGGGCACGGTTTTGTACAGCTTAGAGCGCAGAGCTGTTGAGCGCAGAGGCGAGGAGTTTCTCGTTGCGGTAGATATTTGACGTGGATTGGGATGAGGGATGCTACACTAAAAGAGATCGTAGAATCCGATCTGGTGTTCTTGCTTGTTCTGGTTGTATCGCTCTACTCGCAAACAACTCCTACATTGCGTTTCAGCGGTACATTGTATTGAAAAGAGAACAAGGTCATGGAAACAGGAACAGTAAAATGGTTTAACGACGCCAAGGGTTTTGGATTTTTGAGCCGCGCGACCGGTGAGGACGTTTTCGTCCATCACTCCGCGATTCAGAGCGACGGCTTCCGTTCGCTGCAGGAAGGCCAGACGGTTGAGTTCAACGTCGTCAAGGGCCCCAAGGGCTGGCAGGCAGAGAACGTTCGCGTCGCGTAAGCGATTCGAAGGATAACGCAAAGGGCGGTTCCAGTCGGAACCGCCCTTTCGCTTTTATCGGGCCCTCTCAGCAGATGCTTCGATCTGCCAATCGAAGTGTGTCTGCCGCACGTTTCCTTTTCGTACCTCAACCACCACCGGAGAGCGTATGGCGAACATCGTTGAAAACAAGTACTACCTGAAGACCGTTCATGAAGAGATCGGCCTCTTCGATCGCAAACTTGCCCATCTGTTGAAGTACGACGTGTTCGAGTCGGATGCGGAGAAGGAAGCTGCCGTCCGCAAGCTGGCGCGCAAGCGTGAGACGCTCGTCGAAACGGCCAGGCGCCTCGCAGCCGAAGGTATCGAGTTCAAGCCATCGGAACTGCCGCGGTCGATTTTGCCCGAGGGCGTTGAGCCCACGCTTGAGCCAGTGAAAGAAGTCGCGGCAGAAGCAGAACCTGCGGCCGCTGCGGGAGCGGGAGCCAATCGCAGCGCACGCCGCCAGAGTTCGGTATACGCCGGCACCTCGCTCGATTGGGAACAGAGCGTTCGCAACTACATGCAGAGCAAAGCCAAGGCTTAGTTACTTTCCTTCGTAATGATTTCGCGGATGAGCGGCTGCCGTTCCGGCGGCCCGTCTGCGATCTGAACGGTCGCCTCCAACATCCGATACGGTTCGTCGAGCAGCGCCACGTCTTCGCTGAACAAGGTGAAGATGGGCTGCCCGGCTTCCAGCTTTGCGCCGAGTTTGGCGTGCGATTCAATGCCCGCGTGGGCGCTGACCGGATCGCCGGGCCTGGCACGTCCTGCGCCGAGACGCTGCACCGCCCATCCGACTTCCTTGCAGTCCATTGCGGAGAGATAACCCGCTCGCACGGCTTTGAGAACGCGCGTGGCCTGTGGTTTGTGGAATGCGCCTGGATCGTTGAAGACGGCCGTGTCTCCGCCCTGGCGCTCGACGATCTGCAGCCAGGACTTGTAGGCCGCGCCGCTGCGGAGGATGTTGTCGGCGAGTTCTGCACCGGCTTCGGGCGAGGCGGACTTTCCGGCGAGGAAGAGCATCCAGCCGGAAAGAATGTTCGACAACTCGATGAGGTCGGCGGACATCGGATGGCGCTTGCCCTGCATGATGTCCACGCACTCCCAGACTTCGATCCAGTTGCCGGAGAAGCGGCCGAGTGGCTCGTCCATCGTCGTGAGCAGAGCGGCGGTGCGAGTGCCGGCGAGCTCTCCGGTTTCGACCATCAATGTGGCCAGAAATTTTGAGGCGTCGTACGTCGGCATGAAGGCGCCGCTGCCGACTTTGACGTCAAGCACGAGCGCGCGAATGTCTTCGGCAAGCTTCTTCGACATGATGCTGGCGCAGATGAGGAACGGTGATTCGACTGTGCCGGTGTGGTCGCGCATGGCGTAGAGGATGCGGTCGGCGGGAACCAGGCGCGGCGTCTGACCGACGAGCGCAGCGTGGCACTCCGACAGCACGGCGCGCATGTGATCGAGAGGGAGCTGTGTCTGGAAGCCGGGGATGGTTTCGAGCTTGTCGAGCGTACCTCCGGTGTGGCCGAGCGAGCGGCCGGAGATCATGGGGACGGAGATGCTTGGCGAGAGTTCGAGGCCAGCCGCGGCGACGACGGGCGCGATCAGCAGCGAAGATTTGTCGCCGACGCCGCCGGTGGAGTGCTTGTCGACGGTGAAGGTGTTGAGGCCGGATGCATCCAGCGTTTCGCCGGAGTAGCGCATCGCGGTGGTGAGGTCGGCGAGCTCGCGGGGCGAGAGTCCGCGCTGGAAGACAGCCATCAGGAAGGAGGCGATTTGTGCGTCGGTGACTTTGTCGGTGGCGGAGAGTTGCGGAGCGTTTTCGCCGGCTAATTTCTGCTCGCCGTTGAGGACGACGGCGTGGATAAAGTGCTCGATTTCAGACTTGGTGAGTTCGTGGCCGTCGCGCTTTTTGATGATGATGTCGAGAGGATGGAGTGCGTGGTTCATGGGGTCCTTAACGGGATGCGGGTGAAAGCATGTCTTTCGCGTGACTCGGATGACAGGTTTAGGCGAGGTATTCGAGGCGGAAGGCGTGGGGAAGAAGCTCTCCGAGGGTGGTCTCTTCGGCAGCGCCGTTTTCGCCGGGATAGAGGATGAGGGTCTGGTCGTCGCCGAACTCGGTAAGAGTCTGGCGGCAGGCGCCGCACGGCATCGAAGCCGTTCCGTTGAGGTTGGCGACGGCGACTGCGCGCAGACGGATGCCGGGGCCGCGCTCAGCGACAGCGCGCGCGATGGCGCCCTGCTCGGCGCAACTGGTCAGGCGGTAGGAGCAGTTTTCGACGTTGCATCCGGTGACGATGGAGCCGTCTTCGAGCAGCAGGGCCGCTCCGACGCGGAAGTGCGAGTAGGGTGAGTAGGAGTGTTGTGCGGCCGCTTCGGCAAGCGAACGGAGCTGGGAACGTTGTTCGATGGAGACGGTTTCGATTTGTGCTGTCTGCGACATGGTGAGTCGTTTAAGGTAGACCTTTGCGGAAGCGAAGGCAAGCGGCGCGGAGTGAGGTTTGAGGTTCGTTCCGCGCGCGCGTAAACCTGCTGACAGGTTTCGACAGCAGCGGCAGGTAGGCTGGTTGCATCCAATCGGTTGATACATCCGGCAAGCGGAGAGTGAGTTGGCAGCTCGGAAGAAGAATGCGGCGGTGAAGGCTGGAGCGGATGCCGCTGCGGATGTGCTGTCGCTGTTTCACCCGATCACTGCGGCGTGGTTTCGCGCGGTGTTCGAAGATGTAACGGCGCCACAGCGCGAGGGATGGCCGTCGATTGCGCGCGGTGAGTCGACGCTGATCCTCGCACCAACGGGGACAGGCAAAACGCTGACGGCGTTTTTGGCGTGTCTGGATAAGTTGATGCTGCGGGAACCTGCGGTGCAGGAAGGCTGTCGCGTGCTGTATATCTCGCCGCTGAAGGCCCTTGCCGTCGACGTGGAGCGCAATTTGCGGTCGCCACTGGCCGGCATCGCAAACATGGCTCGCCGCGAAGGTGTTGCGGTGCATGTGCCGGAGATCAGCGTGCGCACCGGCGACACCTCGCCGAAGGACCGCGCGCGATTCAAACGGCATCCGGGTGAGATTTTGATTACCACTCCGGAGTCGCTGTATCTGCTGCTGACCTCCGATGCAGGGGAAGGACTGCGCTCCGTGGAGACCGTCATCATCGATGAAATTCACGCTCTGGTGCCGACCAAACGCGGGGCGCATCTGGCGTTGTCGCTGGAACGGCTGGAGGCGCTGTGTGGTCGGCCACTGCAAAGGATTGGGTTGAGCGCGACGCAGAGGCCGTTGGAGGAGGTGGCGCGGTTCCTCGGTGGCGCTGAGGGGATCTTTTCTGCTTCGAGCGAACAGCAGATTCCCTTCGGGAATGACAACAAGAAAAACAAACGCGCGGATTCGGTCGAGAGTGAGATTACTATCGACGGCTCATTGAAAGAAGCGGACACCGGGACTGCGGGCGTGCGCTATCGTCCGGTGACGATTGTGAATGCGGGCGCGCGCAAGGTGCTTGAGCTAACGGTGGAAGTGCCTGTGGAGGACATGGCGAAGCTCGGCGCGATTGACGATTTGCCGAGCGGGCCGGCGTCGCAGGGACCGAAGCGCACGAGCATCTGGCAGAGTATTCATCCGCGTTTGCTGGAGATTGTGCGAGGACGTACCTCGACGCTGATCTTTGTGAACGCAAGGCGGGTTGCCGAGCGCCTTGCCGGTGCATTGAACGAGCTTGCCGGCGAGCCGATTGCGCGCGCGCATCATGGGTCTCTCGCGGCGGCGCAGCGCAGCGAGATTGAAGAGATGTTGAAAGCCGGCAGCATCAAGGCGCTGGTGTGTACGTCGTCGCTGGAACTCGGCATCGATATGGGAGCGGTCGATCTGGTGGTGCAGATTGAAGCGCCGCCCAGTGTGGCGAGTGGGATGCAGCGGATCGGACGCGCCGGGCACCAGGTTGGCGCGCCGTCGGCAGGGATCATCTTTCCGAAGTATCGCGCCGACCTGATCGCGTGTGCCGCAGTGACGCAGGCGATGCATGAGGGACTGGTGGAGTCGACGCGCTTTTTGCGCAATCCGCTGGACGTGCTGGCACAGCAGATGGTCGCGGTGATTGCGCATCCTCCGCTGCCGCGCGCAGAAGTGCTGCGCCGTCAGAAGCGCAAAGTGGGTGAGGAGGAAGAAGCTCCGGGAATTTCTTACGAAGCGTTGTTGGGGTTGGTAAGAAGTTGTGCGAATTTCGCCGGCTTGAGTGTGGGGGTGTTTGAGGGTGTGCTGGATATGCTGGCGGGACGCTATCCATCGGATGAATTTGCCGAGCTGCGTCCGCGGGTAACGTGGGACCGCACGCGCAATTGGCTGACGCCACGGCAGGGTGTGAAGGGGATCGCGATCCTGAATGGCGGCACGATCCCCGACCGCGGTTTGTACGGCGTGTTTCTGAGCGGGACACATGCGAAGCCGATCCGCGTGGGCGAACTCGACGAAGAAATGGTATTCGAGGCGCGGACCGGCGAGACGTTTGTGCTGGGCGCGTCGACTTGGCGCATCGATGAGATTACGCACGACCGCGTGCTGGTGAGTCCTGCGCCGGGCGAGCCGGGGAAGATGCCGTTCTGGCATGGCGACCAGGCCGGGCGGCCGATTGAGTTTGGGCGGCGCATCGGGGCGCTGATGCGCGAGTTGCGCGAAATGCCGCGTTCGGCCGCGGTCGCGCGGTTGACGCGCGACCATGATCTAGACCCGCAGGCCGCGGAGAATGTGCTGCGGTACCTGGCCGATCAGGAGTTGGCGGCAGGACAGGTTCCGGATGATCGCACGATTGTGATCGAGCGCGTGCGGGACGAACTGGGCGATTGGCGCGTGTGTGTGCTGACGCCGTTCGGCAGCAAGATTCATGCGCCGTGGGCGATGGCGGCCACGGCGAAGTTGAAGGGCGCCGGCAACGATGTTGAGGCGATGTGGGGCGAGGATGGATTTGTCCTGCGATTTCCTGACACCGATGCTCCGCCGGATACGGATGCGTTGTTGATGGAGCCGGAAGAGGCCGCGCAGTTGGTGATGGCCCAGTTGGGGTCTACCGCGCTGTTCGCGGCGAAGTTTCGCGAGGCGTCGTCTCGGGCGCTGCTGTTGCCGCGCCGCCGCGCGGACGGACGAACGCCGCTTTGGCAGCAGCGCAAGCGCGCGTATGACTTGTTGAGTGTGGCGTCGCGCTATGCGAGTTTTCCGATGTTGCTGGAGGCGTATCGCGAGTGTTTGCGGGATGTCTTCGACATGCCGGCATTGATGGAGACGCTGCGCAGCGTGGGGACGCGAGCGATTCGAGTGCATGTGACCGACTCGCGCACGCCGTCGCCGTTCGCGGGTGCGCTGCTGTTCAGCTATGTGGCGAACTACATCTACGACGGCGATGCGCCGCTGGCGGAGCGGCGCGCGCAGGCGCTTTCGATCGACCAGGACCAGTTGCGCGAGCTTCTCGGCGATGCCGATCTGCGCGAGCTTCTCGATCTTGGTGCGATTGAAGAAACCGAGGAGCAGTTGCAGTGCGTTGTCGAAAACTACAAGGCACGCAACATGGATGGTGTGCACGATCTGTTGCTGCGCCTCGGTGATTTGACGCGGGTGGAGTTGGCGGCGCGCTGTGTTTCCGATGAGGTTGCCGCGAGTATCAGCAGGCTGATAAAGGCGCGCCGCGTGCTGGAGTTGATGATCGGCGGCGAGAAGCGGTTGATGGCGGTGGAGGATGCGGCGCGGTTTCGCGACGCGCTGGGTGTGCCGTTGCCGCCCGGACTTCCCACGGCTTTTCTGGAGGCTGCGCCGGATGCGTTGCTGGATATTGTGCGGCGCTATGCCCGGACGCATGGGCCGTTTACGACCGGCGATGTGGCGCGGCGGTATGGGCTCGCGAATGACGGTGTCGAGGCGTGTTTACAGCGGCTGGTGCAGACGGGGCGTGTGGCGGAAGGAGGTTTCCGGCCCGGTGGTGTGAACCGCGAGTGGGTGGATGCCGAGGTGCTGCGGACGATACGGCGGCGGTCGCTTTCGAAGTTGCGGAAAGAAATTGAGCCCGTAGAGCAGCGGACACTGGCGCGTCTGTTTACACGCTGG
>Ga0206916_1020_pt1 | contig 44715 bp, 38 predicted proteins | sample Alteio_BWOrgHeat_71_FD_152957 | JGI IMG/M metagenome (GOLD analysis project Ga0206916, IMG submission 152957) | Enriched cells from forest soil in Barre Woods Harvard Forest LTER site, Petersham, Massachusetts, United States -... | ecosystem: Environmental > Terrestrial > Soil > Temperate forest >... | reverse complement strand
CGGCAAGGAACTGGACCTGTTCCATTTCCAGGATGAAGCCGCTGGCAGCGTTTTCTGGCACACCAAAGGCTGGACGCTTTACCGCGCGCTGGAAAATTACATTCGCCGCCGCATCACTGCCGCAGGCTATCAGGAAGTGCATACGCCGCAGCTTTATGACAGTTCGATGTTCAAGGCCTCCGGCCATTGGGACATGTACGGCGACAATATGTTCAAGGTCGCAGTGAAGCGCGGCGAGGAAGAAAAAGACGTACAGATGCTGGGCATCAAGCCAATGAACTGCCCCGGCCATGTGCAGGTATTCAAACAAGGCATCACCAGCTATCGCGACTTACCGCTGCGGATGGCCGAATTCGGCAATTGCCATCGCAACGAGGCGCACGGCGCTTTGCATGGCTTGATGCGCGTGCGGCAGATGGTGCAGGACGATGCGCATATTTTCTGCACCGAAAACCAGATCCAGAGCGAGAGCCTTGCCTTCTGCGAACTGCTGCGTTCCGTCTATGCCGATCTCGGTTTCGAGGTCGCACGCGTACGTTTGGCTGACCGTCCGAAGGAACGTATCGGCACGGAAGAATCCTGGGACAAATCAGAAGCCGCTTTGGCCAACGCCCTCAAGGCCGCCAATCTGGAATTCGATATCAATCCCGGCGACGGCGCGTTCTACGGGCCGAAACTGGAATTCTATCTGCGCGATGCCATCGGCCGCGAATGGCAATGCGGCACCTTGCAGGTCGACCCCAACATGCCGGAACGGCTGGATGCGGTTTATATCGGCGAGGACGGACAGAAGCATCGCCCCGTGATGCTGCACCGCGCGATTTTAGGATCGCTGCACCGTTTCATCGGTATCCTGATCGAACATTATGTCGGGAAATTTCCGCTGTGGCTGTCGCCAGTTCAGGCCGTTATCTGCACCATCACCAATGACGCCGAACCTTATGCGATGGAAGTATACAAAACCCTGACGGCTGCCGGGCTTCGCGTGCAAACAGACGTGCGTCCGGAAAAAATCAATGCCAAAATCCGTGATCATAGCCTGCAGAAAGCGCCGCTTATTCTGGTTGTCGGCAAAAAAGAAGCCGAGCAGAAAACCGTAGCCCTGCGCCGTTTAGGCGGAGAAGCGCAGGAAATGCTCACGCTCGCCGATGCCGTGCAAAAACTGGCAGCTGAGGCTTTGCCGCCGGATTTGCGTTAACCTTATCCAGCAGTTGACGAAAGCCCCATTTTCATTGATTGTGTGCGGCTCGCGGGCCTGGGGCCTGCGCCTTTTAACAACTACAGGAGTTTAACATCGTCGTTCGTCCGCCTATGAGCCGGGACCGCACTGAAGCCCCCCGCCGTGAAAAAGATGATGGTCCCCGTGTTAACGGTTCCATCACTGCCAAGCAAATCCGTGTCGTCGATGCCGACGGCGAAATGCGCGGCGTTATGACAGTCCGCGAAGGTATCGCTCTGGCGGAAGAATCCGGGTTAGACCTGGTCGAGATTTCCCCGAATGCCGAACCGCCCGTATGTAAGGTTCTGGATTACGGTAAATACAAATATGAAATGCAGAAGAAGGCCGCAGAGGCGCGCAAGAAGCAAAAAGTGATCGAGCTGAAAGAAATCAAGCTGCGCCCAACGATCGACGACCATGACTTCGGCATTAAAATGAAGGCCGCCAAGGGTTTCCTTGAAGAAGGCGACAAGGTCAAAATCACCTTGCGCTTCCGCGGCCGCGAAATGGCGCATCAGGAAGTGGCATGGCAAGTAATCGCCAAGGTCAAGGCCGAACTGGACGCCTACAGCAAGGTCGAGTCTGAGCCTAGCTTCGAAGGACGTCAGATGATCATGATATTGGCGGCGAAGTAATTTTCGTTTAACGTCACGTTCATGCGCTACCGCCCTCTCGGTAAAACAGGATTTTCCGTATCCGAAATCGGCCTTGGTTGCGCCAGTTATTGGGGCAAAGCCAGTTTTGATGAAGCTGAAGCCATTCGCGTTGTGCATGCCGCGCTTGATCACGGCGTTACTTATTTCGATACAGGCTCCAGCTATTCCAAAAGCAATGCCGAGCCGCGTCTGGGCCGCGCTTTGGCAACGCACTCTGGCAAAGACAAGCTTGTTATCTCGACCAAAGCAGGAACCAAACTTGGCTCCTTTGGCCGTCTCAGTAAAGATTTTTCACCGGCATGGATCAAATCAAGCGTTGAGGCCAGCCTGCGTAACCTGAAGCTGGACGCTTTGCCTTTGCTTTTGCTCCACGGCCCGCAGATTGAAAATCTCACTGATGAATTGCTCGTGACGCTGGAACAGTTGCGCCAACAAGGCAAAGTCCGGCATTTTGGCGCCAACAGTTTTGATCCACCCATCATCGAATATCTATCACAACTGCCGGTCTTCAGCGTAGCGATGATCGACTACAATATTTTGCGCCCCGAACGGCAGCCACTGATTGAAAAACTGGCGACACGCAATTTCGGTATTCTGGCGGGCATGGCGCTGGCAGGCGGGCTTTATCGTCGCAATTTGCATCAGCCACGCGCACTACGCGATATTTGGTATTTGCTGCGCGCCTACAAAAATCATCGCGGCGATATAGCCCGCGCTGCTTCCTTTCGCTTTCTTAAGAAAATGGATGCAGATACTGCCGGAAAAATTGCACTCGCCTGGGTATTGGATAATTCGCATATCAGCAGCGCCGTTCTGGGCACAACCCGCGTTTCGCACATAGTGACAAATGTGGCAGCTTCAGGCTACACATTGGACGATGCGATGCGCAGCGCCATTCGAACGGCGCAACGGCAAATGCAAACCTGAAACTCTCTAGCCGCTTAAGGTCTTATGCTCCCTACTGTCTCTACCGTGCGCGATTTGCGCACTACTCTTCTCACCTGGCGCGAAGCCAGTGACACTGTCGCCCTCGTGCCGACAATGGGCGCATTGCATAAGGGCCATATGGCCCTGATCGAGGCCGCCAAACGTGTTGCCAAACGCACGGTGGTTTCCATTTTTGTCAACCCGACGCAGTTCGGGCCGAAAGAAGATCTATCCAAATATCCGCGCCAGCTGGAGCAAGATAAACAGCTTCTGACGGATGTGAGTGTTGACCTTCTCTATGCGCCTTCCGTTGATGAAATTTACCCACAGGGTTTTTCGACCTCACTTGATCCGGGTCCGATAGCCACCTTATTCGAAGGCGCCATTCGCCCCGGCCATTTTGCAGGCGTCGCCACAGTGGTGACCAAACTTTTACTGCAAGCCATGCCGGACATCGCTTTCTTTGGCGAAAAAGATTACCAGCAATTGCTGGTCCTGCGCCGTATTGGACGTGATCTTGACCTGCCGGTGCATATCGTGGGCGCGCCAATTGTGCGCGACGATGACGGCCTCGCTTTCTCCAGCCGCAATGTTTATTTGAGCGCGGATGAGCGCAAGCGCGCTGTCGCCCTGCCCCAAGCCCTGAATGAGGCTGCAGAGCAACTATCCACCGGACAACAACCGGATGCAGTTCTAAAAATAGCGCGTGAAAAAATAACCGGCGCCGGTTTCGTTTTGGATTATCTGGAACTGGTCGATGCGTACAATCTGACGCCGCTTGCGGCATCATCCAAAATCGGCCGCCTGATAGCAGCAGCCCGCATGGGTACAACGCGGTTGCTGGATAATGTCGCGGTTAGTCGACTGTAAAAGAGAACATTGACAGAACACAAGAACTAAACTAGAACATATAGGCAACTTTTGTTCTCCTGCCTTCAGGTGTTCCATGCTAACCCGCAAACAAAAAGACCTTCTGGTATTGATCCGTGACCGGCTGAATAGCGACGGCGTACCCCCTTCTTTCGACGAAATGAAAGACGCCATTGGCCTGAAATCCAAATCCGGCATTCATCGCCTGATTATGGGGCTGGAGGAACGCGGCTTTATCAAACGCATGCCGCACCGCGCCCGCGCGTTGGAAATTCTGCGCATGCCGGAAGGTTTTGAAACCAAGCAAAACAAGACACCTAGCCGTAAATCACGCATGCAGGAACCGCCCGCGCCGATGCCATCGATGGCTGCGATGGCCGCCGCCAACACAGCAAGCGTCAGCCTGCCGCTCTATGGCCGTATCGCAGCGGGCACGCCGATTGAGGCGTTGCGCGAATTTAATACCAGTATTGATGTTCCTGCAGGCTTGCTCGCTTCCAGCCGCGGCGGCTTTAATAGCAGTGAGCATTACGCGCTGGAAATTTCCGGTGATTCCATGATCGAAGCCGGGATTATGGACGGCGATCAGGTGATTATCCGCAAATGCGATACTGCCGAGAACGGCGCGATTGTCGTAGCCCTTGTAGAAGATTCAGAAGCTACGCTGAAATATCTGGAAAAACGTAACGGGCAGGTTTCCCTCGTTCCCGCCAATAAAAATTACCAGACCCGCACCTTCGGACCCGATCAGGTCAAGGTTCAGGGCAAGCTGGTTGGGTTGATCCGGCAGTATTAATCGAGCCCTACTATTTGGCACCAGCAGCCACAATCTCAATCTGCGCCGGGCTGGTGACTTCGATCATGGGACCGAAATCCCGCATCACCCAGCCACGCACACGAATGGTTTTACCCTCGTAATCGGCAGGATCGATATCCTGTTTGCGAAAAAATTTCAGGTCATGCGCAGCGATCGCAACAGTAAAATCCTTGCGCCAGTCATCACCAAAATTCAGATAGAATTTATTCTTCACCCGCTCGGCCTTCGTGACTTTGCCACTAACAAAGGCGAACTCACCATAACGGATATCTTCGTTCTCAACGGCGGGCAGATCGGCATAAGCGTCATTTCCCCAGATGCCGCGCTTGGCTAAACGCGCCTGTTTTTCGGTGATCTGCATGTCGGCCAGATCCGGCTCATTACCAACTGGCGGGTAGACAAAAGCCAGGCCCGCCTTCAGCATTTCAATTTGTAAACCGGTTTTCAGATGCGACTCTGAGACTACATAAACCTGCGCATTGCTGCGGCCATAACGATCGATCACACTGTTGCTGAGTAAAAGGGGGCGATCTTTAGTCAGCTCCTGCAGTTTATCCCGCGCCTGTTTTTCAAGCTCCGGCGTATCGGCAGCGGGCGCTTTGATTCCCTGCAAATGCACATCCCGCCCATCGCTTAACCAAAATTCATCGCCGGAAATTATTTTGGCAACTGTTAGCGCCTGCGCTTCCTCGGCCTGCACAGGCCAGCAGCCAAGCATGGCTAGCGCCATGAGAACCAAAGCTACTCTCACGCCTCGTCCGTTCCGTAAATATGTTTTAGGACCGTGAAAGCCTGATTGATGTTTTTAAATCTCTCTTCGGACTCTGGGCTGCCGCCATTAGCATCCGGATGATGGCGTTTCACCAGAATACGGTACTGCGCCTTGATCGCAGCAAAACTAACCGGCGGCGTTAGTTCCAGCAGCAGCAACGCATCGCGCTCGACCTTCGGCATCGGCTGGGTCGGCGGAGGAGCATCGGCTGCCTCGCTGAAAAATTCGCGCATCACTTCATCGCGAATATTCTGTTCGCGCGCGCGCCAGCCGCCGCCAATCGGCCAGCTGGGGCGCTCCCAGACAGCGGCTTTGCGCACGTGGGTTTCGATGTCATTTACCGACATGCCTGCGAAATAATCCCATTGCCGGTTGTAGTCGCGCACATGGTCGAGGCAAAACCAAAAATATTGGTCAAGCTGGTCGCGGTTTTTGGGCGCACGGTAATCACCCGGCTGGCTGCAACCGGGACAGTCGCAACCACGCAACTTCACGGGGCGATCGGAAAACTCGAAATAACTGTCCTCAAATGGCGGCACGTTCTAAACTCCAGCATCAGGCATAGCCGCTTATTCTATCATGAAACCGCTTTATGCAGGGAAAATATGGTTGAAAAAAATATTTACGCCGAGCGCATGCGCAGCAAACTGACCAAAGCGCTGAACCCTATCCATTTGGAAATACAGGACGATTCCAAAAAACATGCCGGGCATGCCGGACATGACCCCAAGGGCGAAACACATTTTACAATGCTGATGGTCAGCGACAGTTTTGAAAATATGAGCGCCGTTGCCAGACACAGGCTGATTTACAATCTATTGGCAGAAGAACTGAAAGAGCGGGTTCACGCCCTCAGCCTGAAAACTTTTACTACGAAAGAATACAACTGTAGGTAGTTAATATTTGTAAATACCGCTTTTTGGCAATAAGTTACTTCGTATAAGTAACTGATTTAATTAAATAAAATGAAAGTAAAAAACCTTTTCGCCAAACCTATACGTGTGTATTACATTGCAACCTATAAGTGCATATGCAATAACATACACACTAATAGGAGATGAGCCATGTATTCGAACACTGCGCAAACGCTACCTGAAATATCCAAAAAAACCATCCGCAGCACTTTGGTCAGCCGTAACGTGACCGTTGCCGGACACCGTACAAGCGTACGTCTGGAGCCGGATATGTGGAACGGCCTGACAGAGCTTTGCCGTCGCCAGCGCACAACCCTGCATGATATCTGCACCCAGGTGGCGCAGGCGAAGGATACGGATACATCCCTCACAGCCGCCATCCGCGTTTATATCATGAATTACTATCGCCTCGCCGCCACCGAAGACGGTCATCTGAAAGCAGGGCATGGTTATAACGCCATTCCGCGCGCGCCGATGCAAAATTCTGCCCAATCCCCCATGCAGCAGCCTGCCCGGACAATGCCTGCCGCCACAGCCGCGCCAACCTCGACAACCATGAGCACGCCCGCCGTTCAGGTAGCGCCTGCGCAAATCAAACCGTCCGCACCTTTCATGATCGGCATGGGCCGCTTGAATAGTAACGGCTCCATACGGTAAGGGGTCGTTATGTCACTACCATCCGCCGTGCCTTGCGGCACTGCCTATGTCCGGCTGCCAAGCCATAGCCGGACAAGGGACCAATCCGGCATCGCCCTAGCCTACGGCCTTGTCTCCCTCTCTGGGCTTTTTATGGGGTTACTGCTCGGCTGGATTATGTGGGGATAAACCACTTGATCGGTTAAGCATCCCACCCTTATCCTGAAAGCTTGTATTTCCGGATCAGGGTGGGGCTATGTTCGAACGCGATTTAAGTTTGCAGGAAACCAGTGCCGATAATACGTGGCACCCTAAATATATTGACGTCATTGCCGGGCTTTACATCTGTGCCTTGATCTCGACCTGGGTCACAGGCAGCAAATTATTCTCAGTCGGTTTCGTGACGGCATCGGCCGCCAATTTTGTTTACCCCCTCACTTGCGTCTTTGGCGATATCCTCACCGAGATTTACGGCTTCAATCGCACGCGCCGTTTGATCTGGACCGGCTTTGCCTGCGGCTTGCTGTATTTGTTCTTCACGCAGCTGGCTATCGCCCTGCCTCCGGCACCCAGCTACAAGCTACAAGACGCCTTCGCTGCCGTTAACGGCAGTCAGGTACGCATCGTCATCGCTTCTTACATTGCCTATGTCGTTTGCGAATTCACCAACTCTGCCATTATGGCGAAGATGAAAGTCTGGTCGAACGCGCATAATTTTCCCCTACGTGCCGCCGTCTCAACGATAGGCGCGCAATTTGTCGACAGCGTTCTGTTCTTCACTGTCGCCTTTGCCGGGCTGGTTCCGTTCGATGTTTTACTGTCGCTGATTTTCAGCGGCTGGATCTTTAAATCCGTCTATGAATTCGTGATGCTGCCGGTCACAACCCTTGCCGTGAACAAGCTAAAAAAACTCGAAGGAATCGAGCATTTCGACCGCCACAAGCTGCAAATGTTCAGGTTTTAGGCAGAAACTCCGCCCACAATTCGCGCACGTCGCCGTCTTTCACATCGCGGCTGATAAAAGCCTGGCCGATGCCTTTGGTCAGGATCAGCACCATTTTTCCAGCTTCGGCTTTTTTGTCCTGCGCCATCAATTCCATCAGCCTGTCGATATCATAATCGAAAGCCGGCGGCGTGACGGGCAAGCCGACCTTCACCAGATGATCGCGCAAGCCATAAGCATCATTATGGGAACAAAAACCAAGCTGCGCTGATAGCTTCATTGCCATAACCATACCGATAGCCACCGCTTCGCCGTGCAAAAGCAAGTTGCCGTAGCCAGTTATGGTTTCCAGCGCATGGCCGAAGGTGTGACCGAGATTAAGCAAGGCACGTTCGCCCGCTTCGCGTTCATCCGCCGCAACAATTTTGGCCTTGTGGGTGCAGCTGGTGCTGACAGCATAAATTTGCGCTTCACGGTCGCCGCCGAGGAGCTTGCCACCGTTTGAGCGGCACCATTCATAAAAAGCCGCGTCTTTGATCAGGCCGTATTTAATAACCTCGGCATAGCCCGAACGTATTTCGCGCTCATGCAGCGAATCCAGCAAGGCGACATCAGCAATCACCAACCTTGGCTGATAAAAAGTGCCGACAGTATTTTTGCCATGCTTGGTATCGATGCCGGTCTTACCGCCCACGGAGCTGTCGACCTGCGCCAGCAGGCTGGTCGGTATCTGCACAATATCAACACCGCGCATTACGAGCGACGCCGCCAAGCCAGCCAAGTCACCTACCACGCCGCCACCGAGAGCAATGATGAGTGTCTTGCGATCAACGCCGCTAGCCAGCATATGATCCAGCACTTTTTGCAAAGTGGCGAAATCCTTGCTGGCTTCGCCTGCGGGAATAGTTATGGCAGGTAAAACACTGTGTCCTGCGACACCTAGAACTGCTTCCAGCTGCACCCGGTATAAAGGCCCGACATTGCTGTCGGTAATGATAAGGCAGCGACGTTTGCCAAGCCTAACGGCAATCAGATTCCCGGCTTCAGACAGAATGCTGTCGCCGATAACAATATCATAGGACGCAGGTCCCTTAGTTGACGACAGGTCAATCGGCACCAACGCGCCTTGGGTATAAGGTCTGGATTGAGAAGAGGCTTTTACAGTCATGATTTCTATTTCTCGGAATGTTCTTTTAAAACTCTCAACAGCCGCTCAATCGTTTCATCGACCGGGCGGTCATCGCTTTCAACGGTAATATCCGCCTGCGCATAAACAGGTTCGCGCTCGGCCAGTAATTTTGTCATAATCTCGCGCGGATCGCCACCGCGCAATAAGGGCCTGTTGTCGTGGCGCATGGCGCGTTCCAGCAGCACTTCCGGGTCAGCCTTCAGCCAGATGGAAACGCCTTTGTCACGGATCAGCTGCCTTGTATCCTCATCCATGAAAGCGCCGCCGCCGGTTGACAAAACATGCATCGGCGCATCCAGCAGCCGCGCCATGATACGCCGTTCCAGCCGCCGAAATTCTGGTTCGCCGTAATCCTGCATCAGGCGGCTGATGCTCATCCCCGCCGCGGTTTCAATTTCCGCATCGGCATCGGCAAAGGGCAAAGCCAGTTTTGCCGCCAGCCGCCGTCCGACGCTGGTTTTACCGGCGCCCATCATGCCGACCAAAACAATGGTGCGCGTCGGCGAAAAGCTGGAAGAGGAAGCCGTAGTCATGCCATAATGGGTTGTCAGAGGTTTAAAGCTGCTAGCCCAAGAAACTAATAGCTAGCCAGCGCTAGTGCAAGGAAAGGCCTAAAGAATGAAAACCGAACGCGTTGTTGTGCTGATTTTGGCACTGTTTTTGGTAATTGCGATAGGGGGCTTGGTCTGGCTGTCGCATAGCTCTATGATGCCGCCAACGCAAAAAATAGAGCAAACGATCCCCGATGACCGTATCCCGCGCTAAAGCTTGCCTCCTTCTTGGTTTACTGGCGGTTCTCGGTGGACCGGCGACAGCGCAGGTGGTTATGCCATCGGCGGCGACACCTGCAGTCCCTGCGCCTGATACCGGCCGTGATGCCAGTTTTGTACCACCTGACTCCTATACCCCTGCGACAGCAGCACCTGTTGTCATTACAGCCCCCACACCAGCCCCTGTACTAACTGCCACTCCGCCCGCTATTGTGGCGCCGCCTGCTGCTATTGCCTTGCCTAGCGCTGCACCTGCGACACCCACCGTCATGCCCGCTGTGGCCACACCGGCCACGACGCCGGCCCTGATTGCAAAACCGGTTGAGGCCGCTTCCATCGGCACGATTGATCCGCAATCGATCGGCCTGCTGGCCAAGGCTGAAGGCGGTTTGGGCGCGGATATCTGGAAGGGCACTAGCCTTGCGCTGGTCGCCAAATTATTCCCGACGCTGAATTTGCCGACGGCCTCTAAAACCTTGAACAATCTGGCGCAGCGGCTGTTGCTGACCACCGCTTCGGTGCCAGAAGGCGTATCCGACAGCAATCAAAGCCTGACTTCCATGCGGATTGAAAAGCTGCTGACCCTCGGCGATGCGCAGGATGCGTGGAAACTGGCGATGCTGGCCAAGTCCGACCAGATCGACGAAATCACGTTGCGGCTGATGGCAGAAGCCGCCCTGATCAGCCCCGCGCGTGACGATGTCTGCGCCAAACTGCCCGATATCGTAAAGGTACATAGCGGCGCTGAATGGCAGAAATTACTGCTGGTCTGCCAATTACGTGCAACGGATACCAAAGCCGCGCAGCTGACGCTGGACCTGTTGCATGCGCAGGGCGTGAAGGATGATATTTATTTTGCGGTTGCCGAGAAGAATATCATCGGCGGCAATAAACAATTGCCGCGGCAGCTCACGCCCCTGAAGCCGCTGACACTGGCATTGCTGCGACTGACCGACCTGCCCTTGCCGGGCGAAATTTATATGCATCCCGATGCAACCCTGATACCGGAACTGCTGCAGGCCAAAGCGCGGGAAGATGTCGCGCGTTTAGGGTTAGCCGAACGCGCAGCGGAACGCGGCATGATCAATGCCGCCGATCTTGTCACGCTTTATCGCGGTGTTACTTTCACGCCTGACGCTTTGGCCAATGCCGCCAATTCCCCCGAAAGCGGCCCACGCCTGCATGCTATGCTGTATCAGGCTGCACTGCAGGATAAATCACCGCAGAACCGCATTATCGATGCTGCCAAATTCATGCAAAGCATAAGCCCTGCTTTGCTGAACAGCGTCGGCGGTTCGATCATGGATGATATGCTGGGCGATATTCCGCAAACATCGGAATTCAATTCGACATCAGGCTTTATCGCGCATATTTATGTGCTGGCGGACAAGCACGAAGCCGCTATCGACTGGCTAAAACTCGCCAAACGCGCAGGCATTGGTATACCTTCAGTGACGGCGGAGCTTTATAATTTCTGGCCGGTGACGGTTTTTGCAGGATTGGAATCCGATACGGATTACATGGCTGACCTCAGCAAATGGCTGGACGGCTTCCTGAAGAATGCGGATCCAAAGCTGGATGCGCGAACGAGACGCGATCAGGCCGCCTCTATTTTGCTGCTGCTGGAATCCGACGGTTTTAATGTGCCAGAAGAAGCATGGATTAAAGTGATTGATCCGCCCGGTAACGAAAAACGTATCATGCCATCGGCAGTCTTTTTGGAACGGTTACGGTCGGCCAGCACAACACCGCGCCACGGCGAAACCGTTATGCTGTGCCTTGCACTGGCTGGAAACGCTGCCGATATTCCCATCCTCACCTACATGCAATCGATCCGCGCCCTTCGCCTGTCGGGCTTCACAGCGGATGCAGCCATGCTGGCGCGTGAAGATGCGACCAATATTCTTGCCTCACCCAAGCCGTGAATCTGAAACTGCCAAAGGACGGAATCGGCTGGCGCACGACGGGGCTGATCGATAGTTTTCTTGATATGCTGCTGGCCGAACGCAACGCAGCCCTTAACACCAGGCTGGCTTACCGGCGCGATCTGACTGACGCCGCGCAGTTTCTGGCCAAAAAGAAAATTGAGCTGGCGGATGCGGGCGAGGATGATATCCGCGCCTATCTGCAATCCATGAATGAGACAGCAGCCAAAACGCAAGCGCGGCGGTTGTCGGCCTTGCGGCAGTTTTTCCGTTTCCTCTGTTCCGAGCATCACCGCAAGGACGACCCCAGCCGCGCAATCGATGCGCCGAAACTGGGCCGCAGCCTGCCAAAATATCTGTCTGAAGCGGAAGTGAATAGCTTGCTCGCCGTCGTAAACCGGATGAAGGGCGCGGACGGCGCGCGGCTGGGCGCTCTGCTGGAACTGCTTTATGCATCTGGCCTGCGCGTTACGGAATTAGTCGGGCTGCCCTTGAACGCCGTGCAGCATGAACGCGGCTTTGTGCAGGTGCGCGGCAAAGGCGGCAAGGAACGCATGGTGCCGCTGGGTGAGCCCGCTATCAAAGCTTTCAAGGCATGGCTGCCTTACCGTAAAGAAGCGCTCGGCGACAAAAGGAAATCCGTTTACCTGTTTCCGTCAGCCCTACGCGGTAAAGACACTTTCCTGTCGCGGCAGCGTTTTTTTCAGTTACTGAAAGAAGTAGCGATTGCCGCCAAGCTTGACCCCAAGCGCCTCAGCCCGCACGTTCTACGCCATGCTTTTGCGACGCATCTGATCGAACACGGCGCCGATCTGCGCAGCGTACAAACCATGCTGGGCCACGCTGATATCGCCACCACACAGATATATACACATGTCGCCAGCGACCGACTGACCAAGACAATCACCGAGCATCATCCGATGAGCGGGAAGAAACGAAAGTTATGAAGGTCGGGCTGCTGGCTTACCAGCTTGGCCTTCTCGAAGCGTGGTTGAACGCCCGGTTTCCAACTCAGCCAACTGTCTCGCGGTCAACATCTCATCACCTCTTTTCGTACCACCATGGTATGTGGTTTGAGGGCACTCAAAATACGGTACCCGCGTTTCTGGGTTAAGGATGATATCGTCAGGCGTGAGTTCTATCTTCTGCGAGCCACCATCTATCTCACAAACAAAACAATCATTTTTTGCATCATACTTCACCATACCAATTAAACGTGCGCTGCCATCAATAATTTTACCTTCATCCGTAGGCTTTCCGAAAGTTTCGGACTCGACTAGATAAAAGCCAAAAGCTTTAGGAAATTCCGTTTCAGCAACCCGAATAAAGTCTTCGTCAGCAGACAGGAGTCGATGAATCGTAACGGCGGATGAATGCTCGCTTGCCCGCGCATCAATGTGCATTTTATCATTGGATACGATCGGCCTGAGGCAATGCCTTCAACATGTTCTTCGGCGGTTATATCGGCGCACAAAATACGAAACATAAAAAATTCTCCCTAACAAATAAATGAATTATGGATTTTTATAACATGAAAAATTGAAAGTAATTCGCTAACTTAAACCTTATAAATCAGTCCCTTACCCAGCAGCGCCGTGACAATGTTTGTACTTTTTGCCGGAGCCGCAAGGGCACGGCGAATTGCGCGGGGTTGAGGCCCATGTCTCCGGGTTTTGCACATCAAACACATTCTGTGTCGGACGTTGCGCAGACTGCTGCACCGGCGCCGAAGCGCCGCGCGGGTTCGCTGGATGGCGCAAGACCATACCTTCCGGTAACGGTGCGTCACCGAAGGGTGCACCCATCATATCTTCCGGCAGCTGGCCATGCAGTTCCTGCATGGCGATCTGGCTGCGCGCCATCACTTCTTCCATCGACGGCAGGCGGATTTCCGTATGCATCAGCGCCTTCGTCACTTCCTCGCGGATGCTGTTCAGCATCAGCTGGAATAAGCCAAACGCTTCGCGGCTATATTCATTCAGCGGATCGCGCTGACCGTAGCCGCGCAGATGAATGCCCTGCCGCAACTGGTCGAGCGCGAGCAGATGATCCTTCCATGCCTGATCGAGCACACCGAGCAGCGCGGCTTTTTCAGCGCGGCGCATCGAATCTTCGGTCACGAGCTTCATTTTCGCGGCGACATTTTCTTCGGCCGCTTTCTTGATGCGCTGTTCGATCTCAGCCTCACTGACGCCGTTTTCCTGCGCCCATTCATTGATCGGCAAATCAAGCGCGAGCAATTCTTTCGCCCGCGCGGTCAACCCCGCCAAATCCCATTGTTCGATATAGGAATGCGGCGGAATGGCGGCAGTGACGAGGTTATGAATAACTTCCTCGCGCAGATCCTGAATGGTTTCGGCGACATCGGCTGCGGCCATAATATCGCGGCGCTGTTCGTAAATGACTTTGCGCTGGTCATTCATCACATTGTCGAATTTCAGCAGATTTTTGCGCATATCGAAGTTGCGCGATTCCACTTTTTGCTGCGCCTTGGCAAGGGCCGTGCTGATCCACGGATGGGCGATTTTCTCACCGTCGCGAAGGCCGAGCTTGGCCAAAATCGCCTGCGTATTATTCTGCGCACCGAAAATGCGCATCAGATCGTCCTGCAAGGACAGGAAGAAAATCGAAGCGCCGGGGTCACCTTGCCGACCGGAACGGCCGCGCAGCTGGTTATCGATACGCCGGGATTCATGGCGTTCGGTGCCGATCACAAACAGGCCACCTGCTTCGCGCACCTTGGCGCTGGCTTCGTCAATTTCCTTTGTAATGGCGGTGGTGCGCTCAATCCGCGCCGCTTCATCGGTGATATCTTTTAACTCTTCCGCAAGGCGCAATTCCAGATTGCCGCCAAGCTTAATATCGGTACCGCGCCCCGCCATGTTGGTGGCGATAGTGACCGCGCCCATGCGACCAGCCTGCGCGATGATGCTGGCTTCCTGATCATGGAAACGCGCATTCAAAACATTGTGCGGGATTTTGTGTTTCTTCAGCAGCTCCGACAAAGCTTCGGATTTTTCAATCGACACCGTGCCGACCAGCACCGGCTGGCCACGTTTGCGGCAATCTTCGATGCGTTTGACGATGGCATCATACTTCTCATCCATCGTGCCGTAGACTTCGTCATGCATATCGTCGCGACTGACGGCTACATTGGTTGGCACTTCGATAACTTCGAGGCCATAAATCTCGGCGAATTCAGCGGCTTCGGTCAGCGCCGTACCCGTCATACCGGCGAGCTTCGGATAGAGGCGGAAATAATTCTGGAACGTAATGCTGGCCAGCGTCTGGTTTTCGCGCTGAATCTTTACACGTTCCTTGGCTTCCAGCGCCTGATGCAGGCCTTCAGAATAACGGCGGCCTTCCATCATGCGGCCCGTGAATTCGTCGATGATAACCAGTTTGTCATCCTTGACGATGTAATCGACATCGCGGGCAAAAAGCGTATGCGCGCGCAGGGCCTGATTAACGTGATGCACGACCTGCACATTCTGCGCATCGTACAAACCGCCACCCGGCGCCAAAAGTCCCGAATCCGCCAGCAATTCCTCGATCTTCACATTGCCCGCTTCGGTCAGTGAAACGGTGCGGTTCTTTTCGTCTTTTTCAAAATCGGCATCTGTCAGCTTCGGGATCAGCGCATCAATCTTCATATATAGGTCTGACGAATCTTCGGCAGGGCCAGAGATAATCAGCGGCGTGCGCGCTTCGTCGATCAGGATACTGTCGACTTCATCGACGATAGCGAAGTTAAAAGGGCGCTGCACCAGATCGCCGTAAGCGAATTTCATATTATCGCGCAGGTAATCAAAGCCAAATTCGTTATTCGTGCCGTAGGTGATATCGGCGCCGTAAGCCTGTTGGCGCTCACTGTCATCAAGGCCGTGGACAATGCAGCCGACCGACAGGCCGAGGAAATTATAAATCTTGCCCATCCAGCCGCTGTCGCGCTGGGCAAGGTAATCGTTCACGGTAACGACATGCACGCCTTTGCCGCTGAGGGCATTCAAGTAGACGGGCAAGGTAGCAACGAGGGTTTTACCTTCGCCGGTTTTCATTTCGGCAATACGGCCATCATGTAAAACAATACCGCCGCGCAGCTGCACATCGAATGGACGCTGGCCAAGCACGCGCTTGGCGGCTTCACGCACGGTTGCAAAGGCTTCCGGCAATAGCTGGTCCAGCTTTTCACCCTTGGCAATCCTGGCCTTGAATTCGTCGGTCTTGGCACGCAGTTCGGCGTCCGAGAGCTTCTGGAAGTCAGGCTCTAACCCATTGATTTGCGCGACAATCCGGTCCTGCTGGCGCAGCAGACGGTCATTGTGAGAGCCAAAAAACTTGCGGGCGAGTGAGGTAATCATCATTTTCCTTGGATTTGCCAGACTTCTAGATGGCGATTTATACTCCGAAATGCAAGTGTTTGCTGCAATTCAAAAAATCAGCCGTTTTTCCGGTTTTAGACTAAATCTTGCCGTATTTCCCCGGCATCTGTAGGGCTTGATGTTTACCGCAATAAGCCTTAGAGCAAATCAGGTTCGAATGTCTGATTTGAACAGGTCAAAAGACCGGGTAAGATCCGGCCCCATGAAGTGCTACGGCCCTCAACCATAAGGAACACCTATGTCGAAAAAAATTCTTCTGACGACCGCCGCTTTACTGATTACCTTTGCTGCACCTGCCTTTGCAGCTACTACCCCTGCTGCTGCGCCTGCACCTGCATCTGACCCCGTTGTCGCCCGCGTAAACGGCGATGAAATTCACCGTGTGGAAGTCATGCGCGCCATGCAGGCTTTGGGTCCGCAAGCGCAGTCCATGCCGCCACAGATGATCTACCCGCAATTGCTGAATAGCTTGATCGATACCAAGCTGGTATCGGCCCAAGGCTATGCCCAAGGCTTGCAGAATGACAAGGAAGTCAAGCAGCGTCTGAAGGAGCTGGAAGCCGAAGTTGTCGCGTCCGTTTACGTTCGCCACACAATTGAGCCGCAAATCACCGATGCGAAGCTGAAAGAAGTTTACGACAGCGAAGTGGTCGCGAAGTTCAAGCCTGAAGACGAAGTTCGCGCGCGCCACATTCTGGTACCGACCGAAGACGAAGCCAATGCCGTTATCAAGCAGCTGAAAGACGGCGCCGATTTCGCCAAGGTCGCGGAAGAAAAATCCAAGGATACAGGCTCAGCCAAGAATGGCGGCGATCTTGGTTACTTCACCAAAGGCTCCATGGTTAAGCCTTTCGCCGAAGCCGCTTTTAGCATGAAGCCAGGCGAAGTTAGCGACAAACCTGTGAAAACCGAATTCGGCTATCACGTCATCAAGGTTGAAGACAAACGCAAGTCCGCACCGCCTCCAATGGCTGAAATCAAGGCTCAGCTGTCCAACAAAGTCGGCCAGAAGATGACCGAAGAACTCATCAAGAAGCTGGAAGCCAAAGCCAAGATTGAACGTTTCAATCCCGATGGCTCACCGCTGAAGACAGCAGCTACTACCAAATAATAATCGCTTTCCACGCGATTGTTTGAAAAGGCCCGGCTTAACCCGGGCCTTTTTGTTTGGCAAAAACCTCGCTAAGCTGCTGCCATGATTTTTCATGAAACAGAGCGTCTTTATTTGCGCCGCTTGGAAAAAAGAGATTTACCACGCGTAACCGAACTTATTGGTGATTGGGTTATTGTCCAATGGCTAACGCATGTGCCGTATCCTTATTCCCTAAAGGATGCGGAAGAGTTTTATGAGAAAGTTGCTGTGGACTATACCCACAACGTGCCGGGCTATTTTGTTATGGCAAGCAAAACTGACAATTTGTTAATGGGGGCCGTGGGATTACATCCTGCTTATGGCTCCAAGCCAAAAACAGATGAAATTGAAGTTGGCTATTGGCTCGGCAAAAAATTTTGGGGTAAAGGATTCATGACTGAAGCCGTCAAAGCCGTCGTGAGCATTGCCTTCCAACGCCCTCTTATTCAACGTATGACATCTACAACTGATCCCGCAAACCAAGCATCACAAAATATTTTGCGCAAAAACGGCTTTGATTACCTGGGCCTTTTTCCACGTCCAACAACAGATATTGTGCTGCGCGGCTCTGATACCGTTACGCGCTGGGAGCTACATCGCACAAAACATGAAAAGGGTTTAGTCACATGTCCTGCATCGATGTAACCGTTCCACCTTTAGCACCCAACCGCCCCTTATTATTGGTGGTGGCGGCCGCGCTGATCGACCGTGAAGGCCGCGTGCTTCTGGCCCAGCGCCCGGAAGGCAAATCCATGGCGGGACTGTGGGAATTCCCAGGCGGCAAGGTCGATCCCGGCGAAACACCGGAACAGGCGTTAGTCCGTGAACTGCATGAGGAACTAGGCATCGACACATCCGTTGGCTGTCTATGGCCGCTGGCATTCGCTTCGCATGGCTATGAGAAATTTCAGCTGCTGATGCCGGTGTTCGGATGCCGCGTCTGGCAAGGCGCACCAATCTCGCGCGAGAACCAGCAACTGGCCTGGGTTCCGAAAGACAAACTACGCGATTACCCGATGCCGCCAGCGGATGTTAATCTGGTGCAGACGCTGTGGCAGTTGTTGTAAAAATTTTACAAACTACCCATTCAGCTTCTTCTTCAGCAGCTCGTTCAGCATCGCAGGATTAGCTTTGCCGCCGGTCGATTTCATGACCTGGCCTATGAAGAAGGCAAACAATTTATCTTTGCCGCCTCTATATTCCGCGACCTTGTCGGCATTGGCGGCAAGAATAGCATCAATGGCTTTTTCGATCGCGCCAGTATCTGTTACCTGACGCAGGCCTTTTTCCTCGACGATCTGCGCCGCCGGTTTGCCGCTTTCCAGCATCGCCTCGAACACTTCCTTGGCGAGGCGGTTCGATAGGGTTTGATCTGCAATAAGATCAACAAGGCCGCCCAAGGCATCCGCCGAAACCGGGCTGGTTTCAATTGTCTTGCCCTGCTTGTTCAGCGCGCCGAAAAATTCACCGGTTACCCAGTTCGCCGCCAGCTTGCCATCCCTGCCCTTGGCCACTTTCTCAAAGAAATCTGCAGAGGCGCGTTCCGCCACCAGCACGGATGCGTCATAAGGCGTAAGGCCATAATCCTTGATAAAACGGGCTTTTTTGTCATCCGGCAATTCCGGCAGCGTTTTCTTGATGGCTTCAACGAAAGCCGCTTCCAGCTTCAGCGGCAGCAAATCCGGATCAGGGAAATAGCGGTAGTCATGCGCTTCTTCCTTCGAGCGCATGCTGCGGGTTTCGCCTTTGGTCGTATCCCACAGCCGCGTTTCCTGCTTGATAACGCCGCCGTCTTCCAGAATTTCGACCTGACGCACCGATTCATAATCAATCGCCTGCTGCACGAAACGGATCGAATTCACATTCTTGATTTCGCAGCGCGTGCCAAGCTTGGTATCGCCGACGCGACGCATCGATAAATTCACATCGCAACGCATGGAGCCCTCTTCCATATTGCCGTCGCAGGTACCAAGATAACGCAAAATCGCGCGCAGCTTTTTAAGGTAAGCGCCAGCTTCTTCGCCGGAACGCATATCAGGCTCCGACACGATTTCCATCAAAGCGACGCCGGCGCGGTTGAGATCGACATAAGTTTCTGTCGGGCTCTGGTCATGCATGCTCTTGCCCGCATCCTGCTCCAGATGCAGACGCGTGATACCAACGGTGCAGCCGCTGCCATCCGCCAGATCCAGCAGAATTTCACCCTTGCCAACAATCGGCTGCGTAAACTGACTGATCTGATAACCTGCAGGCAGATCGGCGTAGAAATAATTCTTGCGGTCAAAGACCGATACCATGTTGATCTGCGCCTTCAGACCAAGCCCCGTGCGTACGGCCTGTTCCACGCATTTACCATTGATGACGGGCAGCATGCCGGGAAATGCAGCATCCACCAGGCTTACCTGACTATTCGGCTCCGCGCCGAATGTGGTATCCGCGCCGGAAAATAATTTGGAGTTGGAAATCACCTGAGCATGGACTTCAAGCCCTATGACCATTTCCCAATCGCCCGTCCTGCCTTTGACTATACTCATGATCTTATGCCGTAAATGGTGGTTTATGGGTGAATTTGGCTTCTTTTTCCAAAGCCGAAGCCGCCTTGAACAAGGTCATTTCGTCAAAGGCGCGGCCGATCAGCTGCAAACCCAGCGGCAGGCCGTTTTCGGCCAAACCAATGGGAACTGAAATTCCCGGCAGGCCGGCCAGATTAAGCGATACGGTGAACACGTCTTCCAGATACATCTGGATTGGATCATCCTGTTTTTCGCCTATGCCGAAGGCAGTGCTCGGCGCGGTTGGCGCCAAAATCGCATCGCATTTTTTTAAGGCCGCGTCGAAATCGTTGCGGATGCAGCGGCGCACTTTCTGTGCCTTCAGGTAATATGCATCGTAGTAACCGGCAGACAAAACATATGTGCCGATGAGAATACGGCGGCGCACTTCCTTGCTGAACCCGGCACCGCGCGTATTTTCATACATGCTGTTCAGATTCTCGCCCGGCACGCGCACGCCAAAACGCACACCGTCATAACGCGCGAGGTTGGATGAAGCCTCCGCAGGCGCAATGATATAATAAACCGGCAAGGCGTATTTAGTATGCGGCAGGCTGACTTCAATCACTTCCGCACCGGCATCGCGCAGCATCGAGGCACCCTTCTGCCAAGCGGCATCGACTTCGGCATTCAACCCGTCGATGCGATATTCTTTCGGCAAGCCGATCTTCATGCCCTTGATGGAATTACCAATCGCCGATGTGTAATCCGGCACTGCTACATCGACGGAAGTCGAATCCTTCTCATCGAATCCTGACATCGTGCGCATCATCAACGCCATATCGGCGACGGAGCGTGTCATCGCGCCCGGCTGGTCCAGCGATGATGCGAAAGCGATAACACCAAAGCGCGAGCAGCGCCCGTATGTGGGTTTCATGCCGACAATGCCGGTGAGGGCCGCGGGCTGGCGGGATGATCCGCCTGTATCCGTACCGGTCGCCGCCAGCGCCGCGCGCGCTGCCACTACTGCTGCCGAGCCGCCGCTTGAGCCGCCAGGCACCAGTTTACGGTTAGATTTTTCTGGGTCCGCGCCTGTCCACGGATTAATGACAGCACCAAAAGGCGTATTGACGTTAGCCGCGCCCATGCCGAATTCGTCATGACTGACTTTGCCGAGCGTGATGCATCCGGCATCCAGCAGTTTTTGCGACACGGTAGATTCATAAGTCGGCACGAAGTTTTCCAAAATCTTGCTTGCCGCCGTCGTGCGCACACCTTTGGTGCAATAAAGATCCTTCAGCGCGATAGGGATACCGTCCATAACGCTGGCCTTGCCGGAAGCACGGCGCGCATCTGATGCCGTTGCCTGCTGTAGCGCTAGTTCCGGCGTTTCGGTGATAAAGGCATTCAGGCAGCGCGTTTTCTCGACAGCGGCGATATGCGCTTTCGTCATATCGACGGCGGAAAACTGCTTGGCTTCCAGCCCCTTCAAGGCATCGGTCAGGGACAGATCGGTCAGATTGGTCATCTCGGAACTCACTCAATAACTTTGGGAACGGTGAAAAAGTCGGCCGTCTTGGCGGGCGCATTGGCAAGAATATCCCGCACCTTGCCACCGTCAGTCACGACATCGTCGCGCCAGCGCAGCGGCAGGTCATTACCGCCCGTCAAAGGCTCGATACCGGTGACATCCACCTCGTTTAACTGTTCCATCCAGTCGAGGATTTTGCTGAGCTCGCCTGCTACCTGCGCCTGTTCATCAGCGGGGATTTTAAGCCGCGCAAGGCTTGCGATACGAGCAACGGTTTTCTGGTCAATGGACATTCTTATTCCTTCTTTTCATAAGGCGCTGCGACACGCAGCCATGTATCAGTAACGGCGCCGTATTTGCCAATCATTTTTGCGATCTGGCCGCTGGAGAGCAACTCGTCAGTAGCGATGTTCAACATGCGCCGCAACCGCTCTTCGCCGCCGGCTATGGCGAGCCCATTGCCGAACACCCGCAAAGGCATTGCAGCCTCGATGCGACGCACTTTACCAGGATTATTGAGTGTATATTGGTAGCCCGCTTCGGCGCTGACAAGCCCAACATCAGCCTTGCCGTCCGCAAGGCTGACAAGTGTATCGGAAAGGCTGGTCATTTCCGAGAGCGCTACATGCTTGGCTTTCGGGAAGTCATTTGCAGCTATCACAGCCTGTGTGCTGCCTTCGACAAAAATCACGCTGATGGCAGGATCGTTGATCGCATCCAGATTATTGTCAAAACGCTTGTCACCTTCGCGCACCCAGGCAAAAGTCGGCTGATAAAGAATAGGTCGGACAAAATCGATTTCCCGCGCGCGGGTCGAATTCGGCCACGACCCGCCGCACATCGCATCAATGCGGCCGGAATTCAGCGCTGCCGGAAAATCAGCCCAGCCCATTTCTTCCGTCCACTCCACCTTCAGGCTCAGCGCTTTCGCCAAGGCTTCGGTATAATCATAAAACAGTCCGGACAACTGCCCATTATTTGGATCTTTCAGCAGGAACGGCGTCCAGACGACATAGCCGCAACGCAAGGTCTGTGTGCGCATGACGCGTTCATAAGCAGTTTCTTTGGCAGGCGATGACACCGCATGCAGCGCTTGTAGTGAGAAAAGCCAGCCGCCCAGAACGCCAAAAATAACGCCGCAAACGGCGGCCACAAGAACGGCATTTTTCTTCATAAAACCCCACAGCTTCTCATTGGTAAAAAATCACAGACAGGCTATCATCCGCCATGCCTGTCTGCAACTTGATCGAACTGCCCAAACTATTGAAAAAAGGCGAGTGTTTGCTCGGCCTCGACCCCGGCAGCGTCGCCATTGGCGTAGCAGTATCGGACCCGGGCTTTATCGTGGCCTCACCACTTACCACCATTACACGCAAAAAATTCACCGATGACGCCGCAGCTATGGCCACCATCATCCGGGAGCGTAAAATCGGCGGCATTATCGTAGGATTGCCAAAAAATATGGACGGCTCTGAGGGCGCATCGGCGCAATCAGCACGCGCCTTTGTCCGCAACCTGCTGGAGCGCGGCAATTTGCCTGACCCTGCCATCCCTGTGGTTTTCTGGGACGAGCGCCTGTCCACAGCCGCCGTCGAACGCTTCATGATCGAGAACGACATGACCCGCAAACGCCGCGATGCCGTTATTGATAAAGCCGCTGCCGCCTACATCCTGCAGGGCGCGCTGGATGCACTGACGAATATTCGCGGCTAGATCTCACCGCTCCCGCAGCGCCTGATGCACGTGTTTCTTAATAGGCGAGAGCAGATAGCTGATAATATGGCGTGAACCGGTTTTGATTTCCGCCGTGACCGCCATGCCGGGGCTTAAATTCACCAACCGGTCGTCAACCTGCATTTGCGTCTGATCGAGGGTAATGCGGGTTGCATAGACCAGTTCCTGCCCCTTGGGTTCGCTGGTATCGCTTTCGGCGCCGGTTTGTTGTTTGTCGCCACTTCTATCCGCCGGTTTTTCACGCGCGATAGCGTCCTGCGACACTGTCAGCACGCGCCCCCGTAGCAGGCCATATTGCGTAAAGTTAAAGGTGTCGATTTTAATGGCAGCTTCCTGACCGACGTGAATAAAGCCGATATCGCGATTGGAAATCATCGCTTCGATTTCGATATGGCTGTCTGCCGGAACAATCGACATCAGCATCTGCGCAGGCGTTACAACGCCGCCTTCGGTATGGACGGCAAGCTGCTGCACGGTGCCATTGACAGGCGCTCTTAACGTCTGCAGGCGGAATTTTTCCGCAGCCTGCAGCAACTGTTCATGCAGGCTGGCGGCCTTCTGTCCGGTTTGCGTTAGGTCATCGAGATTTTTGTGGCGATATTCAGCTTCTGCCTGTTTGCGCTGTTGCTGCAGCGAGGCAACTGTCGCTGTCGCTTCGGCCAACCGCCCCTGCTGCACCTGCAGTTCCTGCTCATGCTCGACCAGATCCTGCTGCGTTGTCAGATAATCCAGTTTGGAACCATAGCCTTTGTCCACCAGATATTTCCGCGCATCGGCGCGTTTCTTGAGGTAAGGCAGGCTTTCGGTAATTTTACCGATATTGGCTTGTACAGCGCTTAAATTACCCTGTTGCTGGGCGATCTGCTGATCGAGGCCGTCCAGCTTGGCGTGAATTTCCTGAACCTGATTGGTCAGCAACGTGCGTTGCGTTTCTATTTGCAGATCGGTGGCGCCTTCCGGCGCGACAAATTCATCGGGACTGCTGTCGATATTAAGCGCCGCTTGAAGACGCGACACATTCAGCTGCGCTTCGATATATTCTTTTTGCAGCCGGTCACGCTCGGCCTCATTGATCGTGGAATCGATTTCGATCAGCACATCACCGGTTTTAACGCTTTGTCCGTCCTGCACATGGATACTGCGTACCACGCCGCTTTCCAGCGGCTGAATGACTTTAGTATGGCCTGCGGAAACAATCTTACCGGGCGCCGTGGTGATGATATCCAGCGAACCAAAACAGGCCCACAGGAAAGCGATCACAAAAAACAGAATAATTGTTTTGGCGATGGCGCGGCCTAACGGCGAAGGCGGTGTTTCGACAATTTCCAGCGCCGCCGGCAAAAATTCCGTCTCGTTATCCGGGCCCTCGAATAGTGGCGGCAAATCAAGCTTGTCGACAAAGGCGCGGAATTTGGGATCGCTCCTCAAATTTTCATATTTATCCTGCAACCCGTCAAAATCGCGCGCCTTCAGTAAACGATAAATATCCGCAGAATGCGTTTTAACAAACGGCAGATGCGTTCGGATAAAATTGCAGCTCTGCAGGTATTTTATTTCCAGCAAACGCCACAAATTGACGGCATGTAGTTTGATTTTACCCAGCATTCGGGTCCCCCTGAATGCGCCAGAGCGAGGCGTAGCGGCCATTCGCTTTTAGCAGTTCCTGATGCGTGCCGTCCTCGACAACGCGGCCTTTCTCGATGGCAAGAATACGGTGGCACTGACGCACAGCCGACAAACGATGCGCGATGATCAGAACCGTACGGCCCTGTACGATCTGCTGCATATTTTTCTGGATGATATGTTCGCTCTCGTAATCCAGAGCGCTGGTCGCCTCGTCAAACACCAGAATGCGCGGGTTCATCACCAGAGCGCGGGCAATGGCGATGCGCTGGCGCTGGCCGCCGGAAAGGTTGGCGCCGCGTTCACCCACATTGGTGTCATAGCCCTTCGGCAGTTCCAGAATAAATTCATGCGCGCCCGCCTGCTGCGCTGCTTCCATCACGCGCTCGATCGGCATGCCGGGTTCCGCCAGCGCGATATTATCGCGGATCGAACGGTTAAACAGAACATTTTCCTGCAACACCACGCCGACTTGTCGCCGCAGCCACGAAACATCGACCATCGCCAGATCGACGCCGTCAACCAGTACGCGCCCTGTTTCCGGCACATAAAGCCGCTGGACCAACTTCGCCAAAGTTGATTTACCGGAACCAGAAGCCCCTACGATACCCACCACCTGTCCTTCAGGGATATGAAGGTTGATATCATGCAAAATCTGTGGGCCATCGACGCGGTAGCGGAAGGAAACATGCTCCAGCGCGATTGCGCCGCGGATAGCAGGCAATGCCGCACGGCCCGGCGTAAACATCGGCTCCGGCTGCGTGTTGAGAATATCGCCGAGCCGCGCGATCGATAACCGCGTTTGATGGAAGTCCTGCCAGATCTGCGCAAGGCGCAGCACAGGTTGTGCCACACGCCCCGCCAGCATATTGAAAGCGACGAGTTCGCCGACAGTCAGGCCGCCGTCAATAACCAGATGCGCCCCGAAAAATAGCAGCAACGCCGTGACGATTTTATTGATGAGCTGAACAGTTTGGCTCGACCAATTACCGAGATTGAGAACACGGAAGCTGGCCTTCACATAACCTGCCAGCTGTTCTTCCCAATGGCGCTGCATTTGCGGTTCTACCGCCATCGCCTTCAGCGTTTCGATGCCGGTGATGCTTTCCACCAGGAAAGACTGGTTTTCTGCGCTGCGATTGAATTTTTCATCGAGCCGGCGCTGAAAAATCGGCGTTACCAGCATTGAGACGGTGATATAAAACGGGAAAGAAATCAGAACAATGACAGTCAGGAAAACCGAGTACCATGCCATCACCGCCAGAAACACGAAGGTGAAAAACAGATCGATCACCAAAGTAAGCGCTGAACTGGTGATGAAATTGCGGATATTTTCCAGCTCGCGCACACGGGCCACGCTGTCCCCCGCGCGACGCGCCTCGAAATAGGCGATAGGCAGAGCTACCAGATGCCGGAACAGCCGCGCACCCAGCTCGACATCGATACGGTTAGTTGTGTGGGAGAAAATATAGGTGCGCAGCGCCGTCAGGATGCTTTCGAATATCGAAACGGTGATAAGGCCGAACACCAGTACATCCAGCGTCGTTAACCCGCGATGCACCAGAACCTTGTCAATTACCACCTGGAAAAACAGCGGTGAGACTAAAGCGAAGAGTTGCAGGAAGAACGAAGCCACCAGCACATCGACCAGCAACTTCTTATATTTATGCATCGCCTGCAGGAACCAGCTAAGGTCAAACCTGCGCACAAGCTCCCCAAGGCCCGCTCGGCGGGTCATGAGCACAATTTGCCCGCTCCACAGCGCTTCGAACTCGACGCGGCTCAAAGCCTGCGGCCGGTTGGCAGCAGGGTCTTGAATGAGAATGTTGTCTTCGGAAACTTTGCCCAGCAGGATAAAGCTACCATCGCGGCACTCGGCAATTGCGGGCAATGCTGTCCGCGCCAGACGCGCCCATGTGCTGGTAACAACACGGGCCTTGAGCTGCAATTCCTTGGCGCAGCGCAGCATCTCGGTGATACCGATATTTTGGCCGTATTGGTGACTGATCTGCTGTGGATCTACGGCAATACCCTGAAAACGCAGCAGCATCACAAGGGCCGCTACGCCTGATCCAGTTGATGTTTGGCCTGCATCCGACATCTCAAATATCCTCAATCCTTCGCATGCTCTGCGGCGGGCGCATGAACGGCATAGGCGTCGTCTTTCTCGCCAAAGCCAAGCCAGGAGCTGCGCACATCATTGTAATGGCGCTTCGGATCGTAAAGATCAACTGGCAGTTTAAGCGCATCGGCTGTGAGGTCGCCAACCGCCGACTTGATTTGTAAAAGCGCAAGTATCTGGTCATGTTCGGCGCGGGCCGTATCTATTTTGGCATCCAGCAATTCCTGCTCGGCATTCAAAACGTCCAATATCGTGCGGGTGCCGATTTTGGATTGTTCCCTGACGCCTTCCAGCGCGTGCATCGCGGCATCGACCTGTACCTGATCCGCTTTGATAGCAATTTCGGCAATCCGAAGCGACTGCCACGCATTTTGCGCCAACTCATGCGTGCGGCGGCGCGTATCTTCCAGTTCCATGCGACGCTGAGTGGTTGTCTGCTGCGCGGCCCTGACTTTGGAATAATCCGCGCCGGAACGGTAAAGAGGTATCGTCAATTGAGCCATGATCTGGCTGGAATCAAAACGACCGGGCGTTGAAAAACTCGTACCCTGTGTGCGGTTAGTACTGCCGACCAGATTAACTTCCGGCAGCAAACTCCCCTTGTTCAAATCCACTTCCGCCTTTGATTCTTCAACCGCATATTGGGTCGCCAGAATATTGGGGTTTTGCGCCATGGCGCGTTGCAATGTGTCATCCAGCCCTTGCTGCTGATCACCACTAAACTCCGGTTTTTGCAGGGTGCCGGGACTATCGCCCACCAGCCGCGCGAAAGCTGTGCGGTCGGCTGTCAGGGCATTTTCAGTTTGCAGACGGCTGATTTCGGCGCGCGCAAGACGGGATTCGGCCTGCTGCACATCGGTTTGCGTTAGCTCGCCGATTTCGGCGCGAACATGCGTTTCATGCAGCTGCTTTTGCAAAACATCTTCGTAATTATGGTCGAGCCCCAGAATTGTCTCGTCACGCATCGTATCCAGAAAAGCCGTCGCCGTATCGAGTAACAATTGCTGCTCGGCCTGCTGCAGCTGGGCGCGACCGGCCTTGACCTGCTTTTCGGCCGCTTCCGTTTCCGATAAAGTGCGGAACCCGCGGAAAATCGGCTGCGTTACCTGCGCGCCGTAGCTGCGGGATGTGTCGGCGAAATCAGCAGTGCCGGATGGTTTGTTCGCCGGGAGATATTGATAAACCTTACCTGCATTGGCAGTGATATCAACGCTGGGCCGCCAATGGCTGAGTGCCTGATTAACCTGCTCATCGGTAGCCCGCAATTTGGCGCGCTCTGACTCCAGCGAGGGGTTGTTCTGATAAGCCTGTACCCAGGCGTCTTGCAGCGTTTGCGGTTCAGCGGCAAATGCATCCGGCACTATCATGCCGGATGCTGCTACCATTAATAATCCCAACAAGGGCTTCATCGGGACTATCCCATTAATAAATGCGCCGTTTAATGTGCCGCAGCCAATACCGGTTGCGTTACTTCAGCCAGCGATGCAGTTGCAGTGGTTCCACCACTCGATGCACCGAAGCTTGCCATAGCTGACACCAGTTGTGCAACCTGACTGTTGCTCTGCAGATTGCCGGCCTTATCGTAATTCAATGTGCTGGCCACGGAGCCATTGTTATTGAATTTTTGCACTTTGGTGGTGAAGTCTGCATTCAATGTCGTCTCTTCCAACAAATGACCCGAACCATCTACCAGATCAATCTTCGCTACGTTGCCTGTCGGCGCGCCAACTTTTAAAGTATCGCCAGGATTGATCTGGCCGATATTGATGGCGTGCTGCGAGAAGCTTGAAGCAATCAGATTTACCTGCCCGTTGTTGGAGTTAAAATCCAAAATGCCCGAACCCGTGGAGAAAACGACACTGTTTGGATCAAACGCAATATTCGTTTCCTGCAAAAAGTTCTGAGCCACGCTAGAGTCAATCTGGTCGCCGAAGTCAGCAAAGGTGATTTTATCGTTGCCGATCGTATAACTGCCACTGTTATCAGCTGCATTAATCACCGTGGTGCTGAGACCAAAGCCATTGGTTCCGGCCGTCAGAGTGTAGTTACCATTTTTATCTACAACAACATCGTGAACGGGCGCCTGAATAAAATGAATATGGCCAGAAGTGCTGCCCGCCGCGGTGATCGAAAGTTGAAGGTCGCGAATATCTTTCGTTGCTCCTCCGCTGCCGACAATCTCGTCTTTCACACCATTAGCCGCAATGACTGTGGCCACGACAACATCAGAATCAAACGTCTTAACATCAACAGGCTGCTTGGTCGCGCCTGCAGCAAAACGTAAAGTAGCACCCTGCTCGAAATACACATAACCCGAACCATCGGCATTGGTCTGACCGAAAGCCTCAACAACACCTTTCGAATTAGAGTAGTTGACCACATCGCCGGCAGTACCGTGCCCTGAGTTCGTGAGCTTGCCCGCACTATCATAATTATAGAAGCTGGCGACTGAACCATCGGCGTTATAAGTGGTTACCGTCGCGCCACTACTGCTATATGTCGCTGCTTCCAATACATGGCCCGCCCCATCGACAAGTTGCGTGCCGTTGCTGAGAAGCTTGAGCGTCTCACCGGGATCCACGCGACCAATATTGATTGCGAAATCATTGGGATGGCTACCGCCGCCACTGCTGCCAATCAGTCTTGCCTGTCCGGTATCTGCATTAAAGAGAATAGATTCGCCGTAAGTCTGAAAATATATGTCTCCCACAACTGCAGGCAGGCTACTTTCTGCTATATTCTTGATAGCAGCATAGTCATAAATTCCGGCCAATGGTGCTACGAAGCTGATGGTATCATTGCCTACTTTGTAGCTTCCAGTGCCATCCGTATTTATGGTCGTTTGGCTGAGGCCAAAATGCTGGGTCACCGCCGTGTTGGTGAATGAACCATCCTTGTTCATAACGGCATCTCTGATCACATCATCATCTGTAATTGAATGACCATTGATAGTGAGATCGAGATAGTGGGTATCGGAAAGACCTGAAGCTCCAAAGAAACTGACAGCATCCTTTATGCCATTGGCGGCGGTGAGCGCCACATTAAGCGATGTTCCGGTTGCCGTCGGCGTGATGCTTGCCGCCTTGGTGCCTGCAACCCAACGTAGCGTGTCGCCTTCTTCGGAATACAAATAGCCCGAACCATCGGTATGGTTCTCGCCAAAAGCTATTAACTTGCCGCTGGCGTCATTATATTTGGTCGCAGTACCCGTGTTATCGGTTGAACTGGTGAGATTTCCCTTGTTGTCATAATTATAAATGCTGGCGACTGAACCATCGGCATTATAATTGATGTCCGACTGGCTGCCATCGGTGCCGATCTTGGTGGCGCTTAGTCTGTGACCGGAAGCATCATAAAGGCCGATGGATGTATTACTATCCGCCTTGATCGCTTCACCCGGGTTGACCTGGCCCAACGAGGAAGAGAAGGTTTTTCCGGTCGTCGTATTGGTCAGGTTCAACAGCGCTTTACCCGTTGTCGGATTCCAACTGATGTCTTCGGCAAATCCCACGGCTGCAGATTTCAAACCGAAATCCACACCGCCATTCGCATCCACCAAGGAGAGTGCCTTGGAGAAATTACCGCCGCCGCCAAAAGAGGTGAGAATGTCGGGCGCAAAAGTAAGCGTATCCTTGCCAAGGGTATAATTTACGATGCCGTCGGTGGAGATGCGCAGATCGCTCTGCCCAAAACCGTTGACGTTGGCTTTAATATCAATCGTGCCATTCTTATCCTGATAGATGTCCGTGATCTTGTCCGCATCAACAAGGGTATGGCCATTAACAGTTACGCTTACATTCGGGACCGAAAGGGAATTCGTAAAATATGCCTGAGTAAGAGTAATCGTATCCGTTACGCCGGAAGATGATTTAATGTTGGTTGTAAGCGCAACAATGTTACCAGGCAATGTCACATTGTTTACAACAGCCCCCGCAGCAAAATGGATCGTTTCATTTCGTCCCTCTGCCGTAATAAAGCCGGAACCATCAGCGGCAATTTGACTGGTTGCTGCCCCTGGATTGCCAAGATAGTAAGTCACGGTATTAGCGACTGAACCATTGGTATTATACGTTTTGACAACCGCATTGCCGCTATCTGTTGCCGATACTAATTCATGGTTTGAACTGTCGAAAAGCGCAACCCCGCCATTAGCATCCACATCAAGATGACCGCCCGGATTTAGCTGGCCGATATTGATGGCATACCCGCCGCGTTGTGTGCCGGACTGTTTGGGCACATGCAAGACCACCTGCCCTGAGATTGGGTCAAAGCCGAGCACGTCACCGTCGTTCTGCAAATATCCCGTAACCCCGAATGCCACGTCCGTTTTAGGGTTGGTGGAAGAACCATAGGTATCGGACATGTTCCCCGTGTAGTCGCCACCCACTTGAAGCAACTTCTTAAAGTTGATCACATCATTACCGATTTTATAGCTTGCTGATCCGTCAGTGTTGAAATGAAGGTCGCCCAAACCAGCGCCTGGAATCGCAGCCGTGATATCGAACGAACCATCCTTATTCATGGTCGCATCTTTGATCGAAGACGAATCTATAAAAGTATGACCATTGATGTTCATATTGGCATATATGGTGCTGCCGCCATAAGGGGCCATGTCTATCGAATCCTTCACACCATTAGCGGCGGTGAGGTCAACATGCACATCACCGGCGCTTCCCGCTCCCATCGACACCGTTTCCTTGCTGCCGGCTGCAAAACGGATCGTGCCGCCTGCTGTTTGGTCATAGACATAACCGGAACCATCTACATTGACCTGTTGCACGGCTTGCAGGACGCCCTTACTGTCATAATAATTGGTAAGAGTGCCGACGCCGCTGGTAATGATGGATGTCAGATTACCTGCGGCATTATAATTATAAACGCTGGCGACGGAACCGTCGACGTTATAGTTGGTGTCAACCTGGCTACCATCAGCATTGATTTTGGTGCCGTTGAGCTGATGGCCAGAGGCATCATACAGACCCATAGTTGAATTGCTCGTTACCTTCAGTGCGTCGCCCGGATTGATTGAACCCAGAGAAGTCGAGAAAGTTTTTCCGGTTGATGTATTGGTTAGATTCAGTACCAACTTACCGGTTGTTGCATTCCAACTGATATCTTCGGCAAATCCTGTCGCCGCAGACGCAAGCCCGAAAGCCATTCCACTATTGGTGTCAGCTAGTTTCAGGGCAGCTGCTTCTGCAGCATTACCGGCAAGAGCCGTGAGAGTACCAGCTGCAAAATTTAGACTATCGGTGCCAAGCGCATAAGTGGCAGCGCCAGCATTGCTGACCGTCAACGTGCTTTGCGCAAAACCCGGTACGTTAGATTTAACAATTACCGAGCCATCTGCATTTGTATTGATATCTGTAATTTGGTCGCTGTCGGTAAAGCTGTGACCGTTTACAGCCATGACCACAACGGGAACAGTGGCAGTACCCGTCAGGGAAACCGTATCAACCTCACCGCCCGATGTTTTGATGCCAACGGCAACATCGCCCGCCGTCGTAACTTGCACGCCTTGCAAAGTTGCGCTTGTTCCAAAACGAATGACCTCGGAAGCCTTAACTGTTTGCACATAACCAGAACCATCGCTATTCACGACTGAAGTTGCTTCAACTTTGCCGTTGATGTCTTTGTACTGAGTGGTGGTCGAGGTCATGAGGCAATTCCTCCGGATGAATTAAAATGAAAAGGCTATGTCAGACTTAGGGCGATTTCTAAAAAGGCACCCACGGTTCGACGCCTTGGTGACCCGTGTCTAGGACTGACTCGCTAAGTTGTCTAGCCGTAGTAAGGTAATAAGTTCCCATTATTTATTACAGTTTATTACAATCAATACTGGTCGATACCAACATTGGGGAGAGTTTTGTCGCACAGTATTTGAAGGGAAAATTTCTACGCCTGCAGCAATTGACTATTTATGGTTAATGCAAAGCCATAAGCCAAGATGTCTATGTTGGGAAAGCAGAACGGAGAAGGATTGAGTTGGCAATTATTTGAACGCACGGAATATCGGGCAAGAAAATTCATAACCGGCAACTGGGCACAAATAATTTGTTCCAGTCATTGAGTATCTGAGTCATAAGTTTGCCATTATCGGAATATGCCATCGGCGGCGGTGGCCATGATAAAGGTTTTCCTTCACATTTACGCGCCGCAGCCCAGCAGACCAGACTGCTGGGGTTGGGATGGTAACTGTCGTCGACAAGCAAGGGGTCACCCGTTGCTTCTTGACGTTTTTTGGCCGGGTCCAATTTCTGGCTGTCCAGAATTTTCCCATCCGGCGTCTGAATGCCCTCTTCTATCGTATAATAAAAAACACGGTTGGGCTGACATTCAATGCGGTCGCGCTCAAAAATCTGCGCATCGTCTGGCAAGTCAGGATGAGCTTGCTTTTGTTTTGGCGTCACAAATGACCAACTGATAACAGCCTCAAACTCGCCACCAATTTGTTTGATGGTGCCGAGATCGACATGCGGGCTGTTTCTCATATCCGGATTGCTGTCGATGGTGAAGCTTTTGCCGCTGCCGACAAGGGAAGATGACTGCTGACCGGCTGCGGCCCGCGCATGAAAGGGCCAAAAAGCTAAAATAAAAACGGCGAGGTAAAGCCTGAATTTCATAAAGCGGACCCGACGATAGAAGGAAAATCAGTTTCAAAAACTAAAATGGTGCCCAGGAGAAGACTCGAACTTCCACGATCTTGCGACCGCTAGCACCTGAAGCTAGTGCGTCTACCAATTCCGCCACCTGGGCCCCGTATGATTGGCGGTATCAGGTTTCAACCCGCCAAATGCAAGGTGGCTTTGGTAAGCCGACCGGCATGTAAAGTCAAGAAAGTCTGCTTTCAGCCACAAAACATTCTCAAACTTCTTTGAGGCCTTGCCGGACATGCGCTTGCAAAGAATATGCAATTAATAAGCATTTATTGGCTTCGCTGTTGGAAATTAACGGCTGGGCCTGTAAGCTGCGATTTCACTGCTATAATTCATCTTTATCCTCTTCACGGCTCATTCCTATGGTTAATCCTGAAACTATAACAATCTTTGGCGGCACGGGCTTTATCGGGCGGCATTTGGTGCGACGGTTGGCCAAAACCGGCGCCACTATTCGCATTGCCACGCGCGATGCAGAAAAAGCCTTGCTGCTTAAACCCATGGGTGATGTCGGGCAGATCGTGCCCGTCGCCTGTTCGGTGAGAAGCGATGCTTCTGTTGCAAAGGCCATTGGCAATGCCGATATCGTTATTAACCTGATCGGGATTCTTTTTGAAAAAGGCGGCAACACTTTCGAAGCGCTGCATGTCGAAACTGCGGCGCGTATCGCGCGGCTTGCCAAGGAGGCGGGCGCCAAAAAACTGATCCATATGTCGGCGCTGGGTGCCAGCGAAAACGCATCGGCGAAATACGCGCGCAGCAAATATGCTGGCGAAAAAGCCGTTCGCACTTTCTTCCCGGATGCCACAATTTTTCGCCCCAGCATTGTCTTTGGGCCGGAAGATCATTTCTTTAACAGGTTTGCATCACTCGCGCGTTTTGCCCCTGCGCTGCCTTTAATCGGCGGCGGCACAACAAAATTCCAGCCTGTCTATGTCGGTGATGTGGCGGAAGCGACGGCGCGCGCCTTGACGCACACCAATGCCGCCGGAAAAACTTTCGAACTTGGCGGACCGCAGATTTATACGTTCCGTGAATTACTGGAATTGATGCTGGAGCAAACAGGACGCAAGCGCTGCCTTATCAACCTGCCCTGGGGCCTGGCCAAACTGCAAGCGGCGTTTCTGGAACTGGCGCCGAAGCCACCGCTCACCTGCGATCAGGTCGAGATGCTGAAAACGGATAATGTCGTTGCATCCGGTGCGAAAGCATCGACCGATTTAGGAATTAATCCAACCGCGCTGGAAGTGATTTTGCCAACTTACCTGGACCGTTTTAGAAAAGCGCAATAATTACTCTGCCCGGTAATTCGGCGCTTCGGCGGTGATCTGCACATCATGCACATGGCTTTCGCGCAGGCCAGCACCGGTGATGCGCACGAACTGCGCGTTCTTTTGCAAATCGGCGATCGAAGCTGAGCCAGTGTAGCCCATTGCAGCGCGCAGACCGCCAATCATCTGATGGATAATTTTATCGACCGCACCCTTGTACGGCACGCGGCCTTCAATGCCTTCCGGCACCAGCTTGTTAGCATCGTCCGCTTTCTGGAAATAACGGTCGGCAGAACCGCCCGCCATCGCACCTACGCTGCCCATACCGCGATAGCTTTTGTAAGACCGGCCCTGGAACATCACCACCTCGCCGGGCGCTTCGTCAGTACCTGCGAACAGGGAGCCGAGCATTACAGCATCGGCGCCCGCCGCGATCGCCTTGGCAATTTCACCGGAATGACGGATGCCGCCGTCGCCAATAACAGGAATATTCTGTTTCTGGCAGGCTTCGGCCACATCCATAATCGCCGTCAACTGCGGCACACCAACGCCAGCCACAATACGCGTGGTGCAGATGGAACCGGGCCCAATGCCTACTTTCACGGCATCAGCGCCGACATCGATGAGCGCCTTGGCGGCATCGGCAGTTGCGATATTACCCGCGATAATCTGTGTACCGTTGGAAATCTTGCGCACATGCTTGACCTGTTCGATCACGCGCGCAGAATGGCCATGCGCCGTATCGACAGTGATAACGTCAACGCCAGCATCGATCAAAGCTTCGGCACGTTGGAGGCCGTCTGTGCCGGTACCAACAGCAGAAGCGACGCGCAGACGCCCCTTTTCATCCTTGCAGGCATTCGGGAACAGCCGCGCTTTTTCGATATCCTTGACGGTAATCAAACCGATGCAGCGATAAGCATCGTCGACTACAACCAGTTTTTCGATGCGATGTTGGTGCAGCAGATGCTTGGCTTCGGCATGATCCACACCTTCGCGTACTGTCACCAGTTTATCTTTGGTCATCAGCTCGGACACCGGCTGCTGCATATTGCTGGCAAAACGTACATCGCGGTTGGTGAGAATGCCGACCAGTTTGCCGCTTGGCTTTTCGACGACAGGTATGCCAGAGATTTTGAAATCAGCCATCAGACGCAAGGCTGTGGCCAGCGGCGCTTCAGGGGTGATTGTGATCGGGTTGACGACCATGCCGCTTTCGTAGCGTTTGACCTTGCGTACTTCTTCAGCCTGATCGGCCGCTGGCATATTGCGGTGAATGGTGCCGATACCGCCCGCCTGCGCCAACGCAATGGCTAGGGCGCTTTCGGTTACCGTGTCCATGGCAGCGGAAATCAGGGGGATACCCAGGGTGATGGTACGGGTCAGGCGCGTTGTCGTTTGCACATCAGCAGGCAGCACAGAAGATGCGGCTGGCACCAGCAGCACATCGTCAAATGTCAGAGCTTCACGAAAGAGACGGGGAGATTGCGCCATACATTGCCCACTTAAGTAAGGGTTCCAATTGTTGGCGGCTATGTATAACGGATGCCTAGGCCCCAAGACAAGGTTAATATTTTCCCGATTTAGTTGCGGATTTTAGCCCTCTACGACGCCCTGCAGGTTAGCAAGACCCTTTTCAAACTGGCCGCCGACCATTTTCTCGCAATTAAAAATTAAACTCATCGCCTTGTTTATGAATTTATTTTGACCGGACATGCTCCAGCTGACCATTGTCTGGTCACCCTGCGGGGCAAATGTAAACTCAACCTCGCTGGTGCCCTTGATAGGCTTCTTAAAATCCATCCTGAACTTAATCTGCGAAGCAGGCTTGCTCTCTACAATCGTCATACTGCCAGTACCGACCTTTTGATTACCGTCCCAACTCATGACGGCACCGACACCCTCAGCAGGACCTGCAAATTCTGATTTAGCGTTTGGATCAAGTCGTGCCCAAGGTGACCAGGCTTCCCAGTTATGCAAATTATTCACCTGCGCAAAAACAGCTTCAGGCGAAGTCTTCATGCTTTTTGAACGCGTCACACGAAACTGGCTGGGCTGCATAGTAGCCAAGACTAGAAAGACGCAGAGAGCGACGGCAAGAACGTAGAGCACATTCATCAGCATCTGATACCTCAGGCCTAATGTTTCAAGATATCTAGGTTATAGCGTGAGATCGTCAGGCTAACAAGATAGAGGGCCGCTACCAAGCTTACTTACCGTTACTTGCCAATATTAACAGTAACAGATGCATCGATGTCCGTTCCGGTAATGATCGGTTGCAGATTTGTGATAGGCTGCCTCGAAGAATCTTGAGGTAACTGCTTTAAATTTGCGGTGACATTCTTGAATTTGATGTGCTCGTTCCCAAGCGACCAGTGCGGATTATTGTTACCGCCAACCGGCACCGATTGAGGAATAGCCGCCGTATCGATCATCGTCACATTTTCAAGTGTCAAATTCTGATAGTAACCAGCATTGGGGAATATCATACCGCCGGGATAAAGGCCTTTAAGAAAACTCGAGTCATAGACAGCCGTAATGTTGCTAAGCTTCATGCCGTTGCATTGATAGATTTGCAGCAGCCCGTCCGGCCTGTTGGAAAAATAATCATCGACCAAAACATTGACGCCGCTGATTTTGAGGGAGTTGTCAAAACCACCGACGGTACGCACGCCGGTCCCGACATGAGGGCCATTATCGTGCACATGCGTGATGGTGATGTTGTGCAAATTCAGGACTGGGTCGTAATGATCATTGTAAGGATCATAGGCGCTTGTCTGCCTTCCGTTGAAATAAAACAGATGCGGGGGAGCCAGCCACGCATTCACCCCACCAACAGTGCCACCGTTACTATCTTGCAGATCGCTGTAACGAAGCGCGGTGATATTATTAAATGTCCCATTTTGCAGGGTGCCCTGAAAACCCATATAATAACCATCGAGCGTGATGTTGGAAAAAGTCAGGTTGCTGGGCGTGGCGATAATGGTTTCGAGCGGGGCATAGTCGGTTATGTTCGAATCGTTGGCCGGTGGCGGTGGTGGCGGGACAGCCGTTACGTTGCTCTTGTAGCCGGGTGTAAATGAAAAAACCATGGGCATGAATTTATTCGGCGGGGCATCCGGTGGAACTGTCACTGTCATATTAACGACTGTGACATTTTGCGAGTCACCCTCGATAAAAACGAGTGCCGATAAATTTGTCGGCCCGACCCACACTGCCCCCGTATGGAGAAACTTGATACCGCGATGTTCTTTCAGCCATGTGGTGCGCGTCCGGTCATTGAAAAAACCCGCCGGCGACGCGTCGCCGGGAATCCATACACCATTATTATAATATCCATCGGTGTGGTAATTCATGGGCACGGTGCCGACATATTTTACCTTCCAATTGGCGAAAACGATGTTGGTACTATCGGTAATAACAAATGAAGGAACTAGGGCGTTATCAACAATGAACTGGCCACCATCCGTAAAAATAACATAGGTGCCGTTATCGACAAAAATCGGACGCGCGATATCCATCCCAACATGGATGAAGACGGGGCAATCAACCTGTAATGAGAACGCATTATTCTTGGCCGCATCAAAAGCCTGAACGACACCAGCCCAATCATCCGCCTTGCCATCGCAATGGACCCATTCCTTGATATGACGAATTTGCGTAGGCCCCGGTGGTACTGGCGCTAAAGATGGTGCGACCGGAGCAGCGGGTGATGTCGCAGGAGCAGTTGTCGGACTAGAAGTAGAGCTTGAAGCAGGCGATGCGGATACAGCACCTCCGCCACCAGAACCGCCACCTGAAGATGAGCCGCCGGGTAACGACATATTGGCAGCCATTTGCATACCACCACCGCTACTGCCTCCGCCTCCCCCACCACCTCCGCCGCTTGTTCCGCTGCCGGAGCTTGCTACAGGGTTGGCCACATTTCCGGCATTGGTACTGTCAGATGTATTAGCATCTTGTAATGACGCCTGCTCTGTGGCTTTTGCCGGTTGTGCTACGGCCGGAGCTAGATCAGCCACACTCCAGAATAAAACGCCGCGCCGGTCTATGGTGTTAGCGCCGACCGTCGCCTGCTTATCTGTCGTTCCAAAAAAGAAACCTTTTTCGGGATCGACAGTAACACCGTTAATTGTGGCGTATTGTACATACAGCTCGCGACCATTTTTGACGCCGTCGCCCCCATTCATAAAGCCGATGCCAATAGCCTGCGGTTTGGTCGGCGCAGAAAGATTGAAAGCCAGTTCCTGCCATTCATCTTGCGCATGACGTGCAGTTACTGGGCCACTGCCGACAACTTGACCATCAAAGATCACTCCGATTTGTGGATCGCCGTCATGCGGAGTGCCGGAGACAACGGCATTAACGATAAAATTATCAGCGCACGCAAGTACCGTACTCCCGCAAATCAATACGAGCATTAGCGACAAAAATAGCGCCCCATGTCCAGCCCGTGTCGCCATACGACGCAACCCTTATGTCATCTGTTTATAGCGCCTTTAAAATTTCCTCATTTTACCTTGCATTGGTAAAGAAGAGATTATTTATTGGGACACAATATTAACAATTTATCAGGTAGTTGGCCGGACATTTGTCAAAATTGGCGGACCCGAGTGGATTCGAACCACCAGCCTTCGCCTTCGGAGGGCGACGCTCTATCCAGTTGAGCTACGGGTCCACTATTAAGGACGGAATACAGCTATCAGAGATCAGGCCCAAAGCCAATATCCGGCTTTCACCGTGTTAGGGGTCTTTGGTTAAAGGTTTCTATCGCCCGCGTCACTTCATCGTCATTGGTGAAGGAGTTGAAAAATCCTTTTTGCACTTCGATAGCCTGGATCATGAAATATTTGGCATCCGGCGGGAATACGACCATGGCCTGGTTGATGAGCGTATTCGGGCCCAGGCGCATGATGTAAAAGCCGTTGAAAAGATGCGCGATGCCTTCCGACAGCAACCCGAAAGAAAAACTGTCACCCAGCAAAAACATTGGTTTCAGCAAGGTCGGATTATAGGTTTTTGTATGAAATACGTAATTAATAGTGTCGTCGTCACGTGTTTCACTGGCGCCGTCTGGTGCAGGAATATCAGGAAGGATGCCGATTTTTTCTTCCCTAAGATTGCCAAGCAATAGCGGCATGGCATCGGCAATGCCGCCACTGTAATTCGGCGTAACGGCTTTTTGGAGCGGTTGCCATTGCGGCGGCGCACGGTTTTCTTTTTCGGCAAGTACGCGGATTAACTCGCGCCCTGCTGTGGCCGCCGCAAAATCAGTCCAGTGGAAATCCGTTTTCGGAAATAGCGACTGGTCTTTAGGCATGTCTTGCAAAATCGCCGTCGTGTCAAAATAATCGACATTCTGAATCTGGCGTAGCCGTTGCAGGAAATGATGGATGCGCGGCTCCCCTAACGGATGAGGCACAGAACCGGGAAGTTTTTCCGGAATAAAGCGGTTGCTCATCAAATTGAATGTGACAATCAGCGTGACACCACGCTTGGCCAGAGCATCTGCCAATCGCCCTACATTCCGCAGGATCTGGTCTTCGTGCAGACGCAGCGCTTCCTGAATTTCCGGCTGTTCGATATCGACAACCGATCGGTAAAACAGCTGTCCGTCTTTACCGACATAAACGCGCGAAGATGTATGAAAAAGATCGTAGTCGATTTGTTCCTTCAGCCGGATGAAAAAAGAGCGATAGCCAAAATGATCCTGAAACCAGATATTGGATTGTTTTAGCCAGACGAACGGCGTGTCGGCGAACTCTGCATCCGGTAACGGCGACAAATGCTCCGCAACAGCCGGCGCATCGGGCAAGTCCATCAGCATCTGCACACATGGCAGCAGGCAGATTAGAAAGAACAGGATGATAAAGCCGCGTTTCATCATCTGCCTAAAATTTGGAATAAATAAAGGGATTAAAGCCATTCGCCGCCATCAAGGCGACAGCATAAAAGAAACAGGCCAGCGCAAAAACAGGCTTACTTGCTTGCATTAATTGGCCGGTTTGCTTGCCAATTTTTTCCATGAAACCGGAGGGGGCCAAAGCCAGAAAAAGTCCTGCCGCCATGAAACATATTTTGTCCGGCGTCATATAGAAAGCGACGCCGTAGAAAATCTCGCTCCCCGCTTTAAAACCGAACATCAGGGCGTAATGGAACAACGCGTTGGATAGAGTGTCGGCCCTGAACAGAACCCACCCTATGAGGACCAGCAGGAAGGTGAGCAGCCAGCCAGCAATGCCCGAAAGCTCAAACCCGAAACGATGTTTTAAAATACGCTCCGCCATCAAGCAGACGCCGTGATAGAGCCCCCACAAAATAAAAGTGTAGGCGGCGCCATGCCACAGCCCGCACAAAACAAAAACAATCAGCAAGTTAATGTAGGTGCGGCGCACGCCGCGGCGATTACCGCCCAGCGGGATATAAACATAATCCCTGAACCAGCGCGATAAAGTCATATGCCAGCGCCGCCAGAATTCGGTGATATTTTGCGATCGGTAGGGCTGGTCGAAATTCTGGGGAAAATGAAAGCCCATAACCTTTGCAAGCCCGATCGCCATATCCGAATAGCCAGCGAAATCGAAAAAGATTTGCAGCATATAAGTGAGCGCGGCAAGCCAGGCGAGCTGCCCGTCCAATTGCTGATCCGGCAATTTCCAGATGCGGTCGGCGATGCTGCCCATATTATCGGCGATGATAATTTTCTTGGATAGGCCAAAGCAGAACTGCATCAGGCCGCTTTGCACATCAGCCAGTGACGGCGAGCGGCGAGCAATTTCATTTTCAATCTCGCGGTAACGGACAATGGGCCCCGCAATTAACTGCGGAAAACTGGTATGGTACATGCCGAAATCGACCATGCTGCGCGCCGGCACAATTTCGCCTTCATAAATATCGACGAGATAGGAAAGCCCCTGAAAAGTAAAAAAGGAAATGCCCGCCGGCAGCATAAATTTAATCACGGACACATGGAGCGGCATAAGACCGAGCGCGAATATATCGTTCAGCACGTCTGTAAAAAATCCCCAATATTTATAGATCAACAGCGGTAACAGATTTAAAACGACACCCAACGTCAGAAGCCACGCCGATTTTTTACTGCGGCTCTGCCCTGCAATGGCATGACCGATGAAGTGATTAACGGGGATCGAAAGCACCAGAACCCAGAAAGCATAACCGCTATCGATGGAGTAAAAAGCGAGGCTGCCAAACAGCAGCGTCACATTTTTAAGTTTGGGCGTAACGGCAAAATAGAGAAGTAAAAACAGTGGCAGAAAAATAAACAGGAAAGCAGGCGACGCAAAAGTCATGAGACCTAAATTCCAGAATTTTTATGCGACAGAGGAAACCGCAGGGTTGCGACGCGTCAGTTGCAGGAAGATATCTTCTAAATCGGTTTCTTCGGTAGAGATATCGGTGATAGCAAAGCCGTTGACCTGCACCGCCATAACCATCTGGCCGATCACAATCTTGCTGGGCTGATAGGCAAGCGTCAATTGGCGCGGATTTGTCAGTTCCCACCCATGCGGGCGCAGATTGGCGGGCACCTCGGTCAGGTCGCGGTCGATCGTCAGCACGACTTTCTTGTTATCGATCCGACGCAACAGATTTTGCGTGGTGTCATGCGCTACCAATTCACCGTGATTAATAATCGCGATGCTGTCGCAAAGTTCCTCGGCTTCTTCCAGGTAATGCGTGGTCAGCAAAACCGTCGTGCCGTTTTTATTCAGCTGCCGCACATAATCCCACAAGGCGCGGCGCAGTTCGACATCAACACCCGCAGTTGGTTCATCCAGCACCAGCACCGGCGGCGTATGCACCATTGCCTTGGCGACCATCAAACGGCGGCGCATACCGCCTGACAAAGTACGGGCATAGGCATTGGCTTTATCGGTAAGGCCGACGGCGGCCAGCAATTGGTCGGTAATACGTTCACGTTTTGGCACGCCGTAAAGCCCGGCTTGTAATTCCAGCAATTCACGCGGCGTGAAAAACGCGTCGAGGTTCAATTCCTGCGGCACAACACCAATGGCAGAGCGCGACTGCATCGGCTGATCCGCCACTTCATAGCCCCAGATGCGCGCCTCGCCAGAGGTTTTCAGCACCAGCCCGGCCAAAATATTAATCAGCGTCGATTTCCCGGCGCCGTTTGGCCCCAGCAGACCAAAAATCTGGCCGCGCGGAATATTCAGGTCGATGCCCTTCAGGGCCTGTTTTGGCGCCGACTTTTTCGAACCTTTATAGGTTTTTGTCAGGCCCTGAATTTCAACAGCGTAGGTGGGAAGGGCTATAGGAGCTTTGGGTGCAGGCGTCATGAAAGGGCCGGGATTAGGGGGTTTAGGATTACAACTACAGAGTTGCGAGGATTGCGCGGTGAGTATAGCTTACGGCATTCTATTAGCCAATCTAACTTTGCCTTAGATCATCAAGAGTTTAGCCATGAAACCAGCCGAAACGCTCAACGTCACCACCTCTAAACTAGCCTGCGACGGCGATGCGGAGTCCGGCCATCCGCGCGTGTTTTTGACGATGACATCGAGCGGTACCGTCGATTGCCCTTATTGCGGGCGACATTTTGTTCTGGATAAAAACGCCCATAGCGTTGACGCGCATTAAACTTACATGAACGCGCCCTATCTTCCCAAAATCGTGATGATTACCGGCGCTACAGGCGGTTTCGGCCAGGCCTTTGCTAAAAGATTTGCGGCCGCCGGGTGCAAACTGATTTTGACCAGCCGTAGTCCTGAAAAACTGAATAAACTCGCCGCCGCCCTTGAGGTGCCGATTTATAAAATCATTCTGGATATTCGCGACCGTAAAGCAATTGAAGCTGCCTTCGCAGCACTACCCGAAGAATTTCGCGCTATTGATCTGCTGATCAACAATGCAGGCGGCGCTTTTGGTATGGAACCGGCACAGCAAGCCAATCTCGATGACTGGCAGAATATGATCGAGACCAATAATCTCGGCCTCGTTGTCTGTACGAGGCTTGCGCTCTCCGGCATGGTGGAACGCAACCACGGTCATATCATTAATATCGGTTCCATCTCCGGCAGCTATCCCTATCCCGGCGGCCATGTTTATTGCGCGGTCAAAGCCTTCACCAAGCAATTCAGCCTTAGCCTGCGTGCTGATCTGCTGGCTACCAAAGTACGCGTCACCAATATCGAACCCGGTATGGTGGCAACGGATTTCTCCCTCAACCGCTTTAAGGGTGATGCTGAACGGGCATCCAAAATTTATGCGGGCACCGATGCGTTGACTGCGGACGATATTGCCGAAAGCGTTTTCTGGGCCGCAACCCTGCCGCCCCGCGTCAATATCAACCGGCTTGAAGTCATGCCGACAACGCAAGGCCCCGGCCCGCTGGCGGTCCACCGCACATGAACGCAGCCAGCAAAATTGACGGCACGCTCTATCTGGTCGATGGTTCCGGCTTTATTTTCCGTGCCTTTCATGCTCTGCCACCGCTGACGCGGCCCGACGGCACGCCCATCGGGGCAGTCGCCGGTTTTTGCAATATGCTGCATAAGCTTTTGACGGAACTGCGCGCCGAACATATCGCGGTTATTTTCGATGCTGGTCGCAAAACCTTTCGCAATGAAATTTATCCGGATTACAAAGCGCATCGCCCACCAGCACCACCGGAACTTATTCCGCAATTCCCGCTGATCCGCGAAGCAACGATTGCATTCGGCGTGCCCTCGATTGAAGCGCCGAACTACGAAGCCGATGATCTTATCGCCGCCTATGCCAAAGCGGCATTGGCCAAAGGCCAGAATGTGCGCATCGTCTCAAGCGACAAAGACTTGATGCAGCTAATCCGGCCCGGCGTTGAAATGTTCGACCCGCTGAAATCTATTGTCATTGGCGCTGACGAAGTGATGAAAAAATTCGGCGTGACGCCGGATAAAGTCGTGGATGTGCAGGCTCTCGCAGGCGACAGCACCGATAATATTCCCGGCGTTCCGGGGATCGGCGTGAAAACCGCAGCCGAGCTTATCAATCACTACGGCGATCTGGAAACTTTGCTGAGCAGGGCCGCCGAAATTAAACAACCCAAGCGTCGCGAAGTGCTTATTGAACATGCCGACAAAGCGCGCATCTCCAAGAAACTTGTCGTGCTGGATGATG
>Ga0206916_1018_pt1 | contig 48116 bp, 49 predicted proteins | sample Alteio_BWOrgHeat_71_FD_152957 | JGI IMG/M metagenome (GOLD analysis project Ga0206916, IMG submission 152957) | Enriched cells from forest soil in Barre Woods Harvard Forest LTER site, Petersham, Massachusetts, United States -... | ecosystem: Environmental > Terrestrial > Soil > Temperate forest >... | reverse complement strand
TTTTATAACTCTGGCGGTTTCGATGTTTTTCTTAAAGCGGGATTAAAAATTGGAGATCTTTTGGCCCATGCCCTAGCCGCCATAAAACCTGCAATGTATAAAGGTATTTTTGCAAAACCGATAAATTGGCCGCTCACCAGCCCAGTGAGGGCTACAGTCGCAGCTAATTCCTTATGCTCTCTAAGCGCCCATGCCCCACCGTAACAACTCCACACAAAGGCCTTTCCAGCGATTACTATCAGAAATATTTTTCTTTTGCCGGGATCCCTAAGCTGTTCTTTTGCGAATCTAAAAGATTTTTGAATTGATGTTAAAGGATGAGTAACGGCAAAAGCCGCTTGTCCATACATCAATCTGATAGACGGTATTTTCATTGAAAAAATACGCTGCTAAACAAGCTGCCAAAGAAAAACATACTCAAAAGCTAGGCTTTGAGCTTACACATTTCAATTTTTATTTGGGTGAAGACTTAAACAGGTAAAAAAGTTTGATGAACTTATTTGTCTTCCGTCTTGAAGACCTGGCGGCGACTTACTCTCCCGGGCCTTAAGGCACAGTACCATCAGCGCAGAGGGCTTTCACGTCCGAGTTCGGGATGGGATCGGGTGCAGATCCCTCGCTAAAACCACCAGGTCGTCAAGGCGGATGACAAAAAATGAAAGTAGGGTCAGAACGAGCAGGGAGGTGTTTCACTCCGCTGCTACACGCCGATTTCTCGGCCTCTGATAAGGATCAAGCCAATTGAGCTATTAGTACCGGTAAGCTGCAGACATTACTGCCCTTCCACATCCGGCCTATCAACGTGATGGTCTATCACGGCTCTCAGGGAATAATAGTTTCAAGGTGAGTTTCACGCTTAGATGCTTTCAGCGTTTATCTCGTCCATACGTTAGCTACTCGGCTATGCCGCTGGCGCGACAACCGATCCACCAGAGGTATGTTCATCCCGGTCCTCTCGTACTAGGGACAACTCCTTTCAATATTCCTACACCCACGGCAGATAGGGACCAAACTGTCTCACGACGTTTTGAACCCAGCTCACGTACCACTTTAATCGGCGAACAGCCGAACCCTTGGGACCTTCTCCAGCCCCAGGATGTGATGAGCCGACATCGAGGTGCCAAACGACCCCGTCGCTATGGACGCTTGGGGGTCATCAGCCTGTTATCCCTAGAGTACCTTTTATCCGTTGAGCGATGGCCCTTCCACGAAGAACCACCGGATCACTATGACCGACTTTCGTCTCTGCTTGACATGTACGTCTCGCAGTCAGGCTAGCTTGTGCCATTGCACTCAGCATCTGATTTCCGACCAGATTGAGCTAACCATCGCGCGCCTCCGTTACACTTTGGGAGGCGACCGCCCCAGTCAAACTACCCAGCATGCAGGGTCCTGGTCCGTGTTTCTCCGGACTCAGTTAGATATCAAAGATTACAAGGGTGGTATTTCACTGTTCTCTCCACTCGGGCTGGCGCCCAAGCTTCAAAGAGTCCCACCTATGCTACACATGCTATCTCTAATACCACTGCAAACTTATAGTAAAGGTTCATAGGGTCTTTCCGTCTAACCGCGGGAACCCCGCATCTTCACGGGGAATTCAATTTCACTGAGGAGGTGTTGGAGACAGTGGGGAGATCGTTACGCCATTCATGCAGGTCGGAACTTACCCGACAAGGAGTTTCGCTACCTTAGGACCGTTATAGTTACGGCCGCCGTTTACTGGGGCTTCGGTTCAAAGCTTGCACTTCTCTCCTTAACCTTCCAGCACCGGGCAGGCGTCAGACCCTATACGTCGTCTTGAGACTTCGCAGAGTCCTGTGTTTTTGGTAAACAGTCGCCACCCCCAATTCTGTGCCCCCTGTTAGTGCTTGCGCATAAACAGGGCCCTCTTATCCCGAAGTTACGAGGGTAATTTGCCGAGTTCCTTCAACACCCTTCTCTCAAGCGCCTGAGTATACTCAACTCGTCCACCTGTGTCGGTTTGGGGTACGGCCTATACGTTGGAGTTATTTCCTGGAAGCAAATCAAACGCCCTTGAAATCCGATAATCTCAGACATTCTCATCACTCCGTCACTACCAACAGGCTGCGGAATATTAACCGCATTTCCATCGACTACGCCTTTCGGCCTCGCCTTAGGAGCCGGCTCACCCTGCGTGGATTAACCTTGCGCAGGAACCCTTGGACTTACGGCGAAAGTGTTTCTCACACTTTTTATCGTTACTTATGTCAGCATTCTCACTTCCGATACCTCCACGTGCTCTTCCGAGTCACGCTTCACAGGCTTACGGAACGCTCCGCTACCACTTAATAAAACCGAAGTTTTACTAAATCCATCGCTTCGGTGGATGACTTAATCCCCGTTACATTTTCGGCGCAGGCCGGCTTGTCTAGACCAGTGAGCTATTACGCTTTCTTTAAAGGATGGCTGCTTCTAAGCCAACCTCCTGGCTGTCTTGGCCTTCCCACATCCTTTCCAACTTAGTCACCACTTGGGGACCTTAGCGGATGGTCTGGGCTCTTTCCCTCTCGTCCACGGACCTTAGCACCCATGGACTGCCTCCCGGACTGTACTCTACGGTATTCGGAGTTTGGTTGGGTTTGGTAAGGCTCGCGCCCCCCTAGCCCATCCAGTGCTCTACCCCCGTAGGTAATCATCCGAGGCTCTACCTAAATAGATTTCGCGGAGAACCAGCTATTTCCTGATTTGATTGGCCTTTCACCCCTAACCACAGCTCATCCCCGACTTTTTCAACAGGCGTGGGTTCGGTCCTCCAGCTGGTGTTACCCAGCCTTCAACCTGGCCATGGCTAGATCATCAGGTTTCGGGTCTAATTCATGCAACTTTGTCGCCCTATTCAGACTCGCTTTCGCTTCGCCTACGCCTAACGGCTTAAGCTTGCTGCATAAACTAACTCGCTGACCCATTATACAAAAGGTACGCTCTCAGCCTTGCGGCCTTGAACTGTTTGTAAGCATTCGGTTTCAGGTACTCTTTCACTCCCTGCATTAGGGTTCTTTTCACCTTTCCCTCACGGTACTTGTTCACTATCGGTCACTGAGGAGTATTTAGCCTTGGAGGGTGGTCCCCCCATGTTCAGACAGGATTTCACGTGTCCCGCCTTACTCGAGAATCCAATCAACTATCTGCTTATACGGGGCTATCACCCTCTATGGCCGCTCTTTCCAAAGCGTTCTAATTTAATTGACTGAATTACTGGGCTGATCCGCGTTCGCTCGCCACTACTAGCGGAATCTCGGTTGATTTCTTTTCCTCCGGGTACTGAGATGTTTCAGTTCTCCGGGTTAGCTCCATCTGCCTATGTATTCAGCAGTAGGTACACCTTACGGTGTGGGTTTCCCCATTCGGACATTTTCGGATCAAAGTCTACTCGCGACTCCCCGAAACTTTTCGCAGCGTGTTACGTCCTTCATCGCCTCTCAGTGCCAAGGCATTCACCAAATGCTCTTGTCATGCTTGATCCTTATCAGAAGCCAGATCTTTTCTTGCCAACATTTCATGCCTCAAGGCCTGAATTAAGCCGTTTTCATAATCTGTTGGGTGTTAGGGTTGAACCACCGCGTCTATCCGACAAGGGGTAGGGCAGGGGTTCGATCTGCGTTGCATCGCTGACTGGCTAATTACTTGAGACCATCTTCGGGATGGATATGAGTAATAATGCAACTTTCATTCTGACCGTCTTTTCAGTGTTTCCCGCATCGAACCTCGGCAAGAGTTTCAATGCACACCAAAAAGACATTACTTTCATTTCATCCATTAATCCTGTCTATGAAACAAGACTAATGTGATGTCATTCATCAAACTTTTATTTACCATGTTCAAGAACAATGCCTTTCGGCACAATCCACAGTCGTAACTGTGGAAACTTTTTTCTTCTCCGGTGAAAACTCAATAAGCAGAGCAAGTGGTGGAGCTGGACGGGATCGAACCGACGACATCCTGCTTGCAAAGCAGGCGCTCTCCCAGCTGAGCTACAGCCCCGAACCTTTGCTTTCGCACTTCAATAAGGTGGTGGGCCTGGTAAGATTTGAACTTACGACCTCACGCTTATCAAGCGCGCGCTCTAACCAACTGAGCTACAAGCCCGCTCTAGCAACACTCAGAAATGAATCCGAGTGTGCTTTTTTGTTTTCCGGAGAAGGGATGCGCCGACGGCGACCGGCTATTTTGATCCGTTCTTGCGAACTGTCGATCTAGTAGCGAGATATCGAATGCTAAGTTTAAAAGTGAAGCAATGAAAGCAAGCTTTCACCGGGGTCTTCAGCATTTAAATCCTTAGAAAGGAGGTGATCCAGCCGCAGGTTCCCCTACGGCTACCTTGTTACGACTTCGCCCCAGTCATTAACCTTACCGTGGTCAGCTGCCTCCTTGCGGTTAGCTCACTGGCTTCAGGTAAAACCAACTTCCATGGCGTGACGGGCGGTGTGTACAAGGCCCGGGAACGTATTCACCGCAGCGTGCTGATCTGCGATTACTAGCGATTCCAACTTCATGCACTCGAGTTGCAGAGTGCAATCTGAACTGAGATGGTTTTTGGGGATTGGCTCCGGATCGCTCCTTCGCAGCCCACTGTCACCACCATTGTAGTACGTGTGTAGCCCAACCTGTAAGGGCCATGAGGACTTGACGTCATCCCCGCCTTCCTCCGGCTTGTCACCGGCGGTTTCTTCAGAGTGCCCAGCATTACCTGGGGGCAACTGAAGATGAGGGTTGCGCTCGTTGCGGGACTTAACCCAACATCTCACGACACGAGCTGACGACAGCCATGCAGCACCTGTGTTCCACCCAGCCGAACTGAAGGACCTAGTCTCCTAGATCCAAAGTGGACATGTCAAAGGTTGGTAAGGTTCTTCGCGTTGCGTCGAATTAAACCACATACTCCACCGCTTGTGCGGGCCCCCGTCAATTCATTTGAGTTTCAACCTTGCGGCCGTACTCCCCAGGCGGCATGCTTAGTGCGTTAGCTGCGACACAAGAAGACTAAGTCTTCCAACGTCTAGCATGCATCGTTTACGGCGTGGACTACCAGGGTATCTAATCCTGTTTGATCCCCACGCTTTCGCGCCTCAGCGTCAATGTCGGTCCAGTTGGCCGCCTTCGCCACGGATATTCTTCCCAATCTCTACGAATTTCACCTCTACACTGGGAATTCCACCAACCTCTACCGAATTCAAGTAAAACAGTCTTGAATGCAATTCCAGGGTTGAGCCCTGGGCTTTCACATCCAACTTGTCAAACCGCCTACGCGCCCTTTACGCCCAGTAATTCCGAACAACGCTAGCTCCCTTCGTATTACCGCGGCTGCTGGCACGAAGTTAGCCGGAGCTTATTCTACAGGTACCGTCATCATCTTCCCTGTCAAAAGAACTTTACAACCCGAAGGCCTTCATCATTCACGCGGCATGGCTGGATCAGGGTTTCCCCCATTGTCCAATATTCCCCACTGCTGCCTCCCGTAGGAGTCTGGGCCGTGTCTCAGTCCCAGTGATGCTGATCATCCTCTCAGACCAGCTATGGATCGTAGCCTTGGTGAGCCATTACCTCACCAACTAGCTAATCCAACGCGGGCCCATCTTTCGGCGATAAATCTTTCCCCCGAAGGGCTTATCCGGTATTAGCACCAGTTTCCCGATGTTATCCCAAACCAAAAGGTAGGTTCCCACGCGTTACTATCCCGTGCGCCGCTCCCCTTGCGGGGCGCTCGACTTGCATGTGTTAGGCCTGCCGCCAGCGTTCGTTCTGAGCCATGATCAAACTCTCAAGTTTGACTTGGTTCTTTGAAAGCCTAGATCCGAAGACCTAGACTAAAACCACTTAGTTTTGTCCTTCTGTATTGCTACAAAAGAGCAAACCTTTAAATATTCGAGGGTTTTCATACACTAACAACGCTTTCCGATTTTACTCGAAAAGGTCTTAACCTGTTTAGCTTACCACCAAACAGGGTATTAAACTGTCAATTATCAAGGATGCTAAACGACAAAACCGTATACAGTTTATTAACCATTTCTGGCTAACAAAAGGTTTGTGATATCACCAGCCAAAACTACTGTCCGAAGACAACAGGTTCCACCGCGGATCGCCGTCTGCGCATCCCTTCTCATCAGATTTACGATGTTCAAGAACAAGGTCGAGGTTGCCCTCAGCCCGCCATACTATGCCCATGAAAAAGCGACAAAAAACGGACATCCGAGAATGACCTGTTGGCCGATCTAGGCGCCTTTTATTGTCGCTATGAGAATAAGATAGCTCCCGGCGATTTGTGAAGAACCGCCGATGGATGTGAACTTATCGATTCTTTAGGCGTCTGTCTACAGAAAAATTTCACTTTCCTGTGGATAATTATTAGAGAGGGTTAATTTAAAAAATATAGCTGTCTTTACTAGACGTTCCAACGGGAGCAATGGCCACCTTACCTTGTTGACGCGCTTCTTCTATCGCCCCCACAGATACATTAAATTCTTTATTTTGCGCCAAATGCTTAACGGTTGCTCTCATAAATGAAAAAGCAGCTTGTCGAAAAAAATTATAAATAAGTAAGTTCTTTCCACTCATGATTTCAGCCCTCATAAACTCTCTTTGAAGCAAAGCTGTCGTCAATTCGAGAATTTGATAGGGGGATTTATTAGAATTAGCAGGAAACTGATTACTAATTGGATCCGCCAGCATTGTTGATAGTCTTTGCAAGAGGTACAGCCCTCCATGCCTCGGGTTCATGAAGGCAATATCCGCTGCCGTCAAAGATTGATCGCCTTCCTGGCTCACAAGCCCCTGGGTCATTTCTAAAACATTTGCAATCGCAACTTTAGAAAATAACTCTACATCCTCATCGCTAATTTTTATCTTTAAATGTGTAAGATCGTTTTTTATTTCACGCAAATCGGATGCTAGAATTAGCCCACAAAGCACATCTGCAGCTTCCTGAAACTCTCTCTTGAATTGTTCAATAGAAATAGGATTTTCATGCGCGCGCTGCCGACTCTTATGCCCTCGCATGGCACTAAGATGGTGCACCTCACCCTTACCATCGGGAGGTTTATCTGTGGGTTTTCTTGACATAAATATTCTTTCTAAATTCTGTTCGTTAAAATTTTGGTTTCGACGGCGTTATATCATTCAGCCACCCGCTGCTCAAAATACTTTCATCAAGTATTATGGCAAAAAACCGCTCAAATTATAAAAAGGGCAGGGGTTTATTAAGTTAAAATACTCTTTTAGCGTAAAGAGACTCTGGATTTACGGATTAAACGCAGTCTGAATTTAGCCTAACAGCTTTTGCTTATTTTTTTCATATGGACGGACATAATAACGGATCGCAGCATTAGGGTCAGCTTTTTCGATCTCGTCGATATATTCCTAAAGGCCACATTTATTTGGCGTTAAGCTCTGGAGGTACGGGCCGGAATCGAACCGGCATACGCGGATTTGCAGTCCGCTACATAGCCATTCTGCCACCGCACCCCAGAAGCGCAGCACCTTATGTTTTTAGGCCATGGGGGTCAAGCCTGCATAAAAGGCTTTTGAACAGCCATCATTGAAACAAACGACGAACTGGCCAGCAACAAATGAATGCCCTAAAGTCGCCGGTATCGAATCTGCCCCGGAGCGCTTCATGATCAAATCACCCATCATACCAACCATTGCCCTTGCTCTCCTTGGAATGCTTGCCGCCTGCAGCACGCCGAGCGAACCGGTTACGCTGACTGATGGCAGCAAAGGGTTTCGTATCACCTGCGGCGGCGCTTATGCCACTACGGCCAGCTGCTACGAAAAAGCCGGGCATATTTGTGGCAATAAGGGCTATACCGTCCTTCATGAAAACAGCATTGCGCCACCCGCCGATGCGAACTATTTCTGGAATGCCGCCGCTTTCGAGACCACCATTAAATGTAACGACAGGTAATCATGGCCCCCACATCGCAAAAACTATCGGCTCCGGATTTCACAGCGGCGCGCTTTCATATGGTCGAGTGCCAGATACGCCCCAACAAAGTGCGTAATGAAAAATTGCTGGATATCATCGGCGCCTTACCGCGCGAAATTTTTGTGCCCCCCGCCATGGCCGGCATCGCCTATATCGACGAAGATTTACAGGTGGCACCCGGACGCTATCTGCTGGAGCCAATGATATTGGCACGCCTGCTGGAAGCTGCGGACATCAAACCAACCGACCGCGTACTCGATATCGCGCCGGCGACGGGTTATTCCACCGCGGTGATCGCCTCACTCGCCCGGGAAGTTGTCGCTGTCGAAAATGACCCGAGCCTGAAAATGCTGGCCGTCAGCAATCTGGGCTCTGTCCAAATCATCAATGCGGATGTGCAATCGACGCCACTCACCGAAGGCTGCAAAGCCAAAGCGCCATATGATGTTATTTTCATTAACGGCGGTGTTGAATTTGTGCCGGACGCTTTGACAGCGCAGTTGGCTGAAGGCGGGAAACTGGTTGCCGTTCTCTGGCAATACGGCCCCGCGCATGCAGCGCACACTGGCGAAGCCAGACTATATGAGAAAATTCGTGGTCAGATTTCACATCGCCCTTTGTTCGATGCGAATGTAAAGTTGTTGCCCGGATTTTCACTGCCCAAGAAATTTGCGTTTTAAGCGAGGACAAATGTCAAACGTACCAGCTATTGAAGTCGAACAACTCCGCGATATGTTACAATCTGCAACGCCGCCAGTCGTTATCGATGTACGCGAGAAATGGGAAAATGAACTGTGTCAGATTCCCGGCAATAAATTGATCCCGCTAGGTTCGCTGCCAGAACACCTAAATGAAATTCCAAAGGACGCGCCCGTTGTTCTACATTGCCATCACGGTGGTCGCAGCGGTCGCGCCGTCGCTTATCTAATGCAGCAGGGCTATACTAATGCGCTTAATTTAAAAGGCGGCATCCATGCATGGTCCGAACGCATCGACCCAAGCGTTAAAACCTATGACTAGCTTGCGGGCGTTTTTTGCGCTTTTGCTAACAACTATCTTGTTTGCATCACCTGCCGAAGCTTGCCTTTGGGAAGGCGCCCATGAAACCATCTTTTTCAAAGATATTCCTGCCGCCGCAGAAGCTGACGTCATCGCGAAAGTTGTTATTACGCAGGGGTGGCAGGGCCAAGAGCAGGGGGAACCTGCAGCCACTCTTGCGCGAATAACACAACCCATCAAAGGCGGTGTACAGCAAGGTGAAATTATCGAATTAAGATACAAAGTTTCCGATTGCGGACCTTGGCCGACCACCGGTGAAGAGGGCCTGATAGTAACAAAGCAAACGACCGGGAATAAACAGCATAAAGTGCTGGCTCCTTACACGCATCATATGCATGAAGATAGCGAGCATCACGCACTTCTGCCGCCTGCAGAATAAGTTATTTTTCTGATAGCAAAGCCTGTAGCGCTTCCGGTTCAAAAACCCGTGAACCTTTTGTAACATCGTTCAGACGAATAGAACCATCGACAGGATCCGGCGTGCTGACATCGCCCTGCAACTGAACGATGCCCATCAGATCGGCATAATCCCATAAATCCCACCCGATGCCATTGGCATCCAGCGCTTTGCGGGTATCTGCAATCCAGCGATAGCGTGACGGCGCATCGATATGATTACGCAACGCGCCAAACTCACCGCACATCACGCGCATGTGATGTTCTGTAGCCCAGTGGCTGGCGAGTACGATGCGCCCCGCCACAACTTCAGAGCTCCAGCCATCTTGTACATAATCACGCAATTCTTTTTCGGCCTGACCTTGGCTCGGGGCATCGGCGGCATAAAAATCAGCCTCATGATCGACCTTTGAGGCAGGATAAGGGACATCATGAAAATAGCGCAGCATCTTTTTCTCGAAGCCGCGATGGATGCCCTGATGCGTGACCATGTAAGGCTCATAGAAATGAAAATCATAAATAATATTAGGGTCGAGCAAAGGTTGCATAGACAGCAAACCATCAAGCGATGAGCCGTGCGGCGCACCGATAACGATCAATCGCTGCGGCGATGATTGCCGAATTGCATTCATAAGATTCTGCATAAACTCGGCATAATGCTTTTCAGCAGGATAGTAATGCGGCTCGTTTAAAAGTTCGAAGCTCAGCTGCGACGGCGGATAATTCTTCTCATCATAATGCCGTGCCAAAACATCCCATAGACCGATAAAATTTTCCTCAGCAGATGCATTTTTTTCCAACTTATCCATAAAAGTGCCGCTCGGGTGAATATCGAGAATAACTGCAAGATGATATTTCACCGCCATCGCCAAAGCCGCATCGACCGCTTTCAGGTCGAGCGACCCCGGCTTCTGATCCAAATGGAAACCAAGCAGCTCCGGATTTACGGGCAGGCGGATATGGTCAAAGCCAGCCCCTGCGATTTGCGCAAAATCACGTTCTGTCATGGGTTGACGCTCGGCATTGGCCAACCAGTTCGATAAATTCAGGCCGCGATGCAGGGCAGGGCCTTTAGCCTGTGCAAATGCAGAGAAAGACCCACAAAACAGCAAAATAAGAGTAGCAAACAGGCGAAAAAGCATGACTGGCCTTCAGGAGGGAATATTACCCTATCACTTCACCTTTCACCTGATAAGCGCATAAAAAATTGTTGCGAAACCGAAAGATATCGGGCAAATCTCAACTCCCTTCCCAAGACCCGTTACCCGATAATATCTCTGGAGATTTTCGTGAGCGAGAAATGCCGTATTACCCGGCTGCTTCTGTGCGTGTCGCTGTGCCTATCCGCGTGTGCACAACCGGAGCTGGTGAACCCTGCGCCGCTGGAAGAAATCAAAACCAACGTTGAGGCTGGCCCACCAGCGCCTGAGCCATACAAAATTGGTGTCGGCGACGAAGTCGAAGTGAAATTCTACTTCGCGCCAGAGTTGAACGACAAAATGCAGGTACGGCCTGACGGCAAAATTTCTATCATGTTCGCACAGGATGTACAGGCAGCAGGCCAATCGCCTGAACAACTCTCCAACGCTATCAAAAAAGCGTTGGCATCCCATGTCAAACAACTCGATCTCGTCGTGATTGTGCGCAATTTTGGTAGTCAGCGTGTTTTCATCGGTGGCGAAGTATTCAAACCCGGTCCCGTGCAAATACCTGCGCCGGAAACAATGCTGCAAGTATTGACCGAAGCAGGCTGGATAACGCCGTTCGCCGGACCAGAGCGCATTATTCTGGTACGGCGCGGCGCCGATAGAAAAGAAAAACTTTATCCGGTAGATGTCGATAAATTACTGACGGGTGAAGACATGACGCAAAATGTTATGGTGCAGCCGGGTGATTTTATTCTGGTGCCGCCTTCCGACGCCGTCGCAACCGACCGTTGGATTGACCACAATCTGCGCCAAATCATACCATTCAATACTTCTGTTGGCGGATACTACACTCTCAGTCACGGGGGATTGCCGTGACACAACATGCCTTTTCGATGCGGGAAGTTCTGGTCTTTTATTATCGTCATCGCGCGCAGTTGCTGCGGTCGTTCTTCGGGCCATTTTTATTAATCATCGCGCTGTCCTTCATACCGACGCCGCGTTATGAGGCCAGCAGCGTTTTGATCGTACGGCTCGGCTCCGAATATGTTTATCAGCCGGAAGTCACCAATAACCGCAACGGGCCGGAATCCGCGATACCATTCGACCGCGACCAGATTTTTAAATCCGAAGTCGCCATTTTAAACAGCCGCGATTTGCATGAGCAGGTGATCAAGGCCTTAACGCTGGAAAAACTCTATCCCAATATTGTCCGACAAAGCCCACTCGGTATATTTCTGCAACCTATACAAAACTGGCTTGCATCGCTCGACGTGATGGATGTTCCTACAGACGAACAGCGCGACCAGTTGCACATGGCAAAAGCGCTACAACGTTTTGATAAGCGCCTTGATATCAATCTGGAGAAAGAATCCGCCGTTATCACGGTAAGTTTTCAACATGCCGATGCCGCTATCGCCGTGCAAACACTGGACACGCTGCTAAAGCTTTATATGGACAAACGCAAGCAGCTGTATCTGGAGCCGCGCGCGGAAATGGCGCAGGCGCAGGTAACCGTAACGCATCAAAAAGCTATGCTCGCGGCACAGGCGCTGGAAACATTTAAACATACATATAAAATTTATTCGCTAACGGACCAACGCGCTTCGCTGCTGCAAGCGAGGGCAGAAATCGACCGCAAACGCGCCAGCATAAACAGCGCAGCATTAGACAACAAACGCGGCTTCTTTAACTCTCAGCTCGACCAACTGGATAAACAGGAACGCGATTACGACCGGCTCGAGCGCGAAAAACAGATCGCCGAAGATGAATATGCCAATGCCTCACACAAATTGATCGAAGCTTCGGCTTTTGAAGACTTGCAGCGGGAACGGGCAGGGAGCGTACGCATTATTCAGGCGCCCTCAGCACCGGCTGAGCCAAAGCGCTGGCAATTTGTAATTATCCTCGCAGGCTTTTTTGTCTCACTCTTCTGGATGCTAGGCCGCGCTGCCTGGATTGAATTCATCAGCGAGGGTTTTCTAACGCCGGAACGGTTAGAGCGGCGGTTGGGATTGCCGGTACTGGGTGTCGTATCGAAAAGAAAGTAGCTGCAGCGCCGTTCTGGCCTTCGCCGGAATGATGCCAAAAATAGGTTATATTTCCATAACCACGCCTTGCCAGCGTTAAACTTCCTGTTTATTGTTTAGCTTATACAGCCCCATGGAGTTATTATGCCCGCCGAAAAAAGCTTTTTTGCCGAAAGATTGAACAAGGTTAAGCCGTCACCGACTTTGGCGATTACCAAACTGGCTTTGCGGTTGAAGGCTGAAGGCAAGGACGTTATCGGCCTCGCGGCGGGGGAGCCGGATTTTGACACACCGGACTTTATCAAATTCGCAGCGATCGAAGCGATCAAGCAGGGCAAAACCAAATATACCGCTGTCGACGGCACGCCAGAATTAAAGCAGGCCATCGTAAGCAAATTTATGCGTGAAAATGGTTTGTGCTACCAACCCAATCAGGTCATCGTCGGCACCGGCGGCAAACAAGTAATTTACAACGCGCTGATGGCAACACTCAGTCCCGGCGATGAAGTCATTATTCCGGCACCTTACTGGGTGTCATATCCGGACATGGTCAATCTGGCTGGCGGTGAGCCGGTCTTTATCAACACCAGCGCCGATAGTGGGTTTAAACTACAGCCGCAGGATCTCGAAAAAGCGATCACACCGCGCACGAAATGGTTCATCCTTAATTCACCGAGCAATCCGACGGGCGGCACTTATTCTGAAAAAGAAATTCGCGCTCTGGCCGATGTCCTGCTGCGCCACCCACATGTATGGGTGCTAACGGATGATATCTATGAACATCTGATCTACGACAATTTTGAATTTATGACGATCGCACAGGTTGAGCCGCAACTTTTTGACCGCACGTTAACGCTTAACGGCGTGTCGAAAGCTTACAACATGACAGGATGGCGCATCGGCTATGCCGGCGGGCCTGAAGCGCTGATCAAAAAAATGGCGGAAGTGCAGGGACACTCCACCAGCAATCCGTCCTCCATCAGTCAAGCAGCAGCCACCGCCGCATTGAACGGACCACAGGAATTTATGGTCAAGCAGCGTGACGCCTTCCAGCAGCGCCGCGATATGGTCGTGCAAATGCTTAACGACATTCCTGGGATTACCTGCGGCAAGCCTGCGGGCGCTTTCTATGTCTATCCGAGCTGCGCCGGCATCGTCGGTCGCAAAACACCTAACGGCGTGGTTATTAACTCTGATGAGGATTTTGCCAAATATTTGCTGGAGGCAGAAGGCATCGCCGTGGTGCCGGGTCCCGGCTTTGGCCTCAGCCCCTATTTCCGCATTTCTTATGCGATATCCATGGAAGCGCTGAAAGAAGCCTGCAATCGCATCAAACGCGCCTGCAGTAAGCTGACTAATGGCGGGCAGGCAGCGGCTTAACCCCGTTCCTTCAATTCAAGCGCAATTGAATTGATGCAGTAACGAAGTCCTGTTGGCTTGGGGCCATCTGAAAAGACATGTCCCAGATGCGCATCACAGCGGCTGCACAACACTTCAGTTCGGGTCGTACTGTTGGTATAGTCGGTTTTTTCGGACACTTTGCTTGCGTCGATCGGTTGCCAGTAGCTGGGCCAGCCGCTGCCGCTGTCATACTTGGCAGAGCTATCGAATAACTCTTGCCCGCAACAGGCACATGTATAGATACCTGTTTCCTTGCAGTGGGTATATTTACCCGTATGCGGCGCCTCGGTGTTATCACAACGGCAAACCTGATATTGTTCTGGCGACAGTATTTCGCGCCATTCGGCATCGGACTTCTGGATTCTATCGATCATGCTAATTCCCCATTCCAAACCATTCCTTATCCTAAACTTATATGGTGTCGGCTAGAAACTTTACTAAGCGCTGCAGTAAGATTAACTTGTTCAATCATAAGTATTCAATGGGAGAAAAATCATGGCATCCAAACCAGCAACCAAAAATTCCAATACACAAATGGCCAAGCATCTGGCGAATGTCGTCAGTGATACCTATCTGCTAATGATCAAGACGCACGGCTACCATTGGAATGTCACCGGCCCCAATTTCCATGATCTCCATCTGTTTTTTGAAACCCAATATAACGAACTGTTTACGGCTGTTGATGAAATTGCCGAACGTATTCGCGCTCTGGATTGCTTTGCCCCCGGTAGCACCGCAGCTTTTCATAACCACACTGCGGTAAAAGAGGCCGGGGAGCAACCACCTTCAGCCATGGCAATGGTCAAAGACCTGCTGAAGACCCATGAACAGGTTCGCATGCGTATAGCCGAAGCTCGTGCTTTTGCCGGTGAGATCGAAGACACAGCCAGCGAGGATTTGATGAATAACCGCTTGGCTGCGCACGATAAAACCATCTGGATGCTACGTAGCCAGGCGGCTTAACCGTCAAATCTGCAACTATTTGGATGCTTGCGGGCAGGGTGTCGAAAGCCCTATGGTGCCCCCATGAACAGCCTTGGATTTGATAAAGAGCCTGCAAAGACGCGGGTTGTGGTCGCTATGTCGGGCGGAGTGGATAGCTCCGTCACCGCTGCGCTGCTGGCTGAGCAGGGGTACGATGTCGTCGGCATTACCTTACAGCTTTATGACCACGGTATGGCTGTTGGCCGAAAAGGCGCATGTTGCGCCGGGCAGGATATTTACGATGCGCACCGCGTCGCTGAGAAACTAGCAATCCCGCATTATGTTCTGGATTATGAAAGCAAATTCTCCCAAAGCGTGATGGATGATTTTGCCGACAGCTACCTGCGCGGTGAAACACCCATTCCCTGCGTGCGCTGCAATCAACGCGTGAAATTTCGCGATATGCTGGCAACTGCAAAAGATCTGGGTGCTGACTGCCTCGCCACGGGCCATTATGTCCGCCGCGTTATGGGCGCCAACGGCCCTGAATTGCATCGTGCCGTTGATGACAACAAGGATCAAAGTTATTTTCTGTTCACCACGACACGGGAACAACTAGATTTCCTGCGCTTCCCGTTAGGCGAGATGAGCAAGAAAGAAACCCGCGCTCTGGCAGAACGCTTTAATCTGCCAGTAGCCTCCAAGCCCGATAGTCAGGATATCTGCTTTGTCCCGAACGGTGATTACGCCAGCGTCGTCAGCAAGCTGCGCCCCGGCGCTATCGATCCCGGCGAGATTGTAGACCTGCAGGGCAATGTCCTCGGCCAACATGAAGGCATCATTCATTTTACGGTGGGGCAACGCAAGGGGCTGAATATCGGCACACGCGACGGCGAAAGCAACGCGCCCTTGTACGTTATCCGGGTCGATGCCACCGCCAAGCGTGTTTATGTGGGACCTAAAGAAGCGCTGGCCCAGATCAACGTTCCCTTGCGTGAAATCAATTGGCTGGATCACGCCGCGCCGAATGAAGATATTCCAGTGACCGTCAAACTGCGCTCGGCTCAGGCACCATTACCCGGCCATTTTCGTATGAGCGATACAGGCGCCATTCTCACCCTGCACGAACCCGCTTTCGGCGTAGCGCCGGGACAGGCAGGCGTAATCTATCAGGGCGACCGCGTTCTCGGCGGCGGCTGGATAAGCGCCTCCTAAATATACAGCCCCAAGTTAGTTAAAATATATGCTTGCCACTAACTGCGGTTGTGACAGAATCCCCGCGGGGCCGATTCCAAGCCCCCTAAGTAGGCCACTCCTTTCGGTACAATATGCAGAAAAGCCAGCTAGCAACCATTCGCGTTTTAACCGTCGATGATGAGAAAACCATCCTGCGGCTGGTCTATGATGTTTTGGCGCGTCTCGGTTTTCGCGACATCACAATGGCCCATAGCGGGCGGCAAGCAATCGAGCTTGTCTCCAAACAACCTTTTGATCTGATCATCAGCGATTGGCAAATGGGTGATCTGACAGGCATCGACCTGGTCGAATTTATTCGCAACAACCCGGCCTGCATATGCCCGAGAGTTCCCATCATTATGCTGACAGGTAATACCGAGGCGCATTATGTCATCCGCGCCCGCAATACCGGCATCAACGAATATCTCATCAAGCCTTTTTCATCAGAACAACTCGTCAAACGTATTCGCGGCATTATTGAAAGGCCCCGGCCTTTTGTTATTTCTTCCGTATATAAAGGCCCGGAAAGACGGCGCAGTGATGCGAACCCACCGCCCGACAAGCCTGATCGCCGCAAAGGAAAGAAAAAATAATGTCGACCTCCTTGCCCAATAGGTGCCGCTATGGCCGCTGATGAACCAGAAGACGAAACGCGGATTCTTCCGCCGGACATGTCGCTTTACAATAAAATCGGCAAGCCTGATATGAACAAGGTTTTTGCGCCGGAAATCGTGCAGGCAGCGCAGCAGGTGATTGTCGAAGCTGCCACGACCCTGATGGACGAAACCAAAGAAGCCCTGAACAAAATTAAACAAGCCCAAGCCGAAAGCGAAAAAGATCCGCAAAAAACGGCTGCGCTTTTACCTGTCTTTATCGAGCAGGGTTTTTTTATCAAAGCCCGCACAGGGCTCAGCAATTACAACCTTGTCGCCGAAATGGCAAAATCGCTGCAGATTTACTGCGAGGCTATTAACAAGGAAAACATCACGACCAAAGACCGGGATATTATTAAATGGCATGTGCAAAGTATCGACATGCTTTTAACCAAGGATATTAAAGGCGACGGCGGCCCCTTAGGCGCAACAATTATGGACGAAATCAGGCGTTTAGGATCAATAGCCAAAGGCTGATCCCACCCTCATTCTGAAACGTTTTAAACCTTGGCAGTTGACTTAAGCCGCCCTTCTGGCCTATCTGTCACCCCCTTGGCGGCACCGTAGCTCAGCGGTAGAGCAGGGGAATCATAATCCCTTGGTCGGCGGTTCAAATCCGTCCGGTGCTACCAATACCATAGGCATAGCGTTTGGTATATTTCATAAAAATTAATTAAATAAATAAGGAAAAACTATGCGGCAGGAATTTAAAAATGAATTTATCCACCTCTATCCGCAGCCTCCAAAGAATGTACTGATATTTTGCATCCTGGTAAGGATGACGCAGCCATGTTGGCGCAGCTATATTCTAGACATGAGTTGAATATTATTGGCGTTATTCCCAGCGCAGGCAATTCCACGCTGAAAAATACGGTGAGAAATGCCTTGCAGATTGGGGAGCTGACGGACCGCACGGATGTGAAAGTTTATCCCGGTGCTAGCGTACCCATTGGGCAAACAGAAAATGAAATGGAGAATGCGGCGGGCGCGCATGGGCTTACTGGCTTTGGCAAAGTCAAACTGCCTGAACCGTCACTGAAGGCTGAGGAGATAAATGGGGTAGAGTTTGCGGTAGAGGCACTTAAATGTGCCGAGGAAGCAATCACTATTATTTCTACGGGCGGTCTTACCGACCTGTATCATACGCTTGAACGGCTTCAAAAAGAGGACTCGGAGGCTTTGCGTCGTATTTCCGCTATTTTCATGATGGGCGGCGTATTCGACGAAAAACAGGCAAATGCACCGGTTGCGCGCACAGAGGATTTAGCGGCGGCATTTGCCAACCAATATGCAGAGTTCAATGCGATTTTCGATCCCATCGCCACCGCAGGCGTATTTCAGATCGCGAGTGACGCAGGTATCACCATCGTGTTGGCTTCCTTGGATATCACACATTCCGCGCTTTCCCATCAGGAACATGCTGTGGCTTTGCGCAGTGTGGGAAACCGTGTGGCATCCACTATGGCAGATTTCATTGAAGATGTTGGTCCTTGGGATATTGAGCGCTTTGGTCGGGACGTGGATGGGAATCCCATGGTGCCCGTGCATGATGCTACAACTAGCACGGCGCTACTACATCCCGAATTATTCCATGGAGAACGCGCATCGGTGCGGACCATTGCTGAAGGCGCACAACGTGGAAAAACGGAAATTATGGAAGCCGGGAGCAGCAATGTAATTATTTTAAGCTTGCCTCGTGACCGGCTCAACGGTTTTCATGCTGCATTTCAAGATGATATGCACAGGTATGGGTATTTGCAGCATGCTATTGATGAGAAAAAGAGAGATACAGCTCTGGATTCGAGAAGCACAATTGAGCCGCTAGATGGGCCAGAGCCAGAGTGATAGCTACGATCAGTTTAAGGGCAAATATCATAATCCCTTGGTCGGCGGTTCAAATCCGTCCGGTGCTACCAAATAACCCCTTATATACATTGCAATTTACGACAGCTTTACCGTTGTGGCTTAAAATCTATAATAGCTACAGGTAATCCAGTGCTTTTCCCAAGCGATTGGTCTCACGAATTAAGGGTGTTCTCATGCAGAGGAGTTCCCGATGACAAAAATCGAAAAAGATTCACCTAATGCGTCGGCCATCACTCCGTCTTATTCCACCTGGTATACGGCGGCGATGGAGAAACTGGTCAAGGTTGTCCAAGACCTCTCTAAAGCGCACACCGTAGAAACGGTAACGGAGATTGTGCGTCACGCGGCACGCGATTTGACGGGTGCGGACGGCGCTACCTTCGTCCTGCGCGACGGCGACCAATGTTTTTATGCTGAAGAAAACGCCATCAGCCCTCTATGGAAGGGCAAACGTTTTCCTATGAGCGCCTGCATCAGTGGCTGGGTTATGTTGAATGCTGAGCCTGTCATTATCGAGGATATTTATAAAGACCCGCGCATTCCTATTGATGCGTATCGACCGACCTTTGTTAAGAGCCTAGCCATGGTTCCCATTCGTCGCAGCGCACCGATTGGCGCTATCGGCAATTATTGGGCGACGCAGCGCATGCCTTCACGTGAGGAGTTGATGATCTTACAAGCTCTGGCAGATACGACATCTGTCGCTATTGAAAATGCCCAGCTTTATACCGAGCTTGAGATGAATATTCGTGTGTTGGAAGAACGTCAGCGCCATTTCAGCCAGTAAGGCTTGGCAAGAATACACAAATTGGTTGCGGGGGCAGGATTTGAACCTGCGGCCTTCAGGTTATGAGCCTGACGAGCTACCGGGCTGCTCCACCCCGCGATCGTATATTCTTCTCATTTACCTTCACTCGTGATTTCTCACCAGTTCTGTAAAGAGGCGTGTTTGTGGACTTTTACCGGTGAAATGTCAATGGGATAGTCTCCGCACCCATATATAAGGAAAATATACGTATATGCCGCGCCGTAATGCCCCGAGAAACGCAGTGAATGTTTTGCCCTTGTATAAACAGTGATTTTTTCTAATGTCACCAAATGAGAATTCTGTCCCTTATTCTTGTTGGTCTCCTTTTTTCTTTTTGCGGTAATGGCGCTATGGCTTCTGAAGTTCAGGCTGAATATGGGGAAGTCACCCGCTACAAGACGGGGATTATCTTCAAAGATCCTGTGTTTCTAAAATTTAAAGATTTTTCGCTCCAATTCATACGTACAAAGCAAATTCACCCACTTCCCAACTCTCCTGTAAGATATACATATCAAGTTTTTGAATTAACCGAGCCAGACGGGAAGACCAGCGAAATAAGCGGCGCTTCGGAAGCTGGCTCTCTCTTTCCAAAAGAGTTCAAAGTTGGAGACAAGAAATTTTCGCTTTATCTATCAGCGGGACCAGATCATCAATGGATGAAGAGTAATGAGTTGGTGGTAACGGCAGAGTAAAATCAGATTAAATGAGAAGGGCAGGATTAAGCTTTAAACTTAATCCTGCCCGCACTCACATTATTATTCGTTTAGCGGCGGAACAACATTCCCAAAACAAAGCCAGCGCCCAGAGCGATCAAGGTTGATTGCATTGGGTTATCATTGACTTCATTCTTTACCTTGTCGCTGGCATTGTGAATTTTATCGGATGTATTGTCGATAAAATCGCGAACCCTTTGACCGGCATGTGATGCGGCGTCAATAACGTTGCTTTCAGCGCGGTCAGCGCCATTATTCACATCACGCTTTGCTTTGTTGGCAGCGCTACGAACGTCATCAGCAGCCGAATCTTTGGTTGCGGCGGCAAATTCTTTGGTTGTTGTTGAAAACATGTGTTTCTCCTGTTGTTAATGAGGCAGATCGGGTTAATACGCCTTGAACATCAACTAGACCAAACAACACCTAAGATCACGATCAGGCTTTTAACCAAAGACATAAGCGCAAGCTAAGTATAGCATCAGACAAAAAGAAAGCCGGACATGAGCCCGGCATTTCTCATTCAATAGCTAAAGCTTACTCAGCAGCATCAGCATCTGTATTTGCGTCAGCATCTTTGGCTTCGACCTGCGGCCATGTCTGGCGGGTAGAGTTATCCCGATTCTCTTTGCTCATATTCTTGGATAAATCTGGCTTGCTATCCTGCTGCTTTGGCTTCTGCTGATTCAACTGCTGTTGCTGGTTAGATTGTTGTATTGGAATGGCCATAACGCTCTCCTGTTTGTGAGGTTAACTTCTGGCTGTTTGCCAGCCCTCAAGCAGTACAGCTGGATTTGTTGTTAAACCATGCGAGGAAAGTCGCAGAAAATAAAACCGTTATAATCTATCACCTCAAGTAATTTGCTGAAAAATCAGGCAAATTTGGCCTATATCGATGCATATAAATTAATCTTTATGGGTTTTTTACATCCAATCCCTGAAGTGCTATCTCTTTTTGATACCGATTATATGAAATTTACAAAAGATTGCAGCGGCTTTCCATTCTATTTGAACAAAGGTAACCCAATGAACGAGAAAAAAAGCACCATCCTGATCGTTGATGACGAAATTCAAATCCGCAAGATGTTGAACATCTTCCTGGATGCGTCCAACTTCAAGATCGAGGAAAGCGATAATGGCAAGCAAGCCATTCGTATGGCTGGCTCAGTCAAGCCGGACCTAATCCTTCTCGATCTTGGCCTGCCGGATATGGATGGCAAGGAAGTCATCGGTCAAATCCGCCAATGGTCGCAGGTACCAATCATCGTTCTGTCGGTTCGTGCTGTCGACGAAGAAGTTGTCGCCGCCCTGAATGTCGGCGCTGATGACTATATCGTCAAGCCGTTCAACGCAGATATCCTCATTGCGCGCATTCATGCAAACCTGCGCAAGGCAATGGTAAAAGAAGCTGGCCAGCCAGAATTGCGCAACGGCGAAATTCGTATGGATCTGATTCGTCACGAAGTCTTCCTGGAAGGCGAGAAAATCCAGTTGACGCCAAAGGAATACGAATTGCTGCGCTTCTTCATGATCAATCGCGGCCGCATGTTGACACATAAGCAAATCCTGAATGAAGTATGGGGACCTGCTCATGCCGACGACACGCAATACCTGCGCGTCTATGTTGGCCAAGTACGCGACAAGCTGGAAAAAGATTCAGCTAACCCGCAGCTCATCATCACCGAACCCGGCGTTGGTTATCGCATGGAAGTTATTCAGGAAAAAATCCAGACAGCTGCCTGACTTACTTGAGTCATTTGCGCAGCTTATAAGCGCCGTTTGATGCAGCACATAAAAGCTTACTGCTTTTTGATACTTCTTGATTTTAGATAATTATCTAAACCATCCAGAAGGGGGGAAAGCCATGAGCGCCTTTGCAGCCTTAACGCATCATATCGTGGAAATTCACGGCGCTCTTCATGAGCTTTGTGCAAAACATAATATGACAATCGCAGCGAATCTGGCTGATGCCGCAGCCTATCTAAAAGACCCTGTTGCTAACGCATCTAAACAAGGGGCCTGGCTGCAATTCATGGCCACCTTGAACGATCGGCCGACTGCCAACGGCCTTAAAATGAGAGAAGAAGAAATCGTCCAAATGCTGCTGCGATTGCTGCAGGAAAAAGGCAGCAAACAAGCTATCGCCAAAAACGCTGCGAACATTGCCACGAAAGATCCATTTGCTAATGTTAGCGTTAAGGCCGGTCCGCAACCATCAACAGCTTTGCCCCTCGGAGCAGCCCTGCAGGCGGAAGAACATCTCGAAGCCACCATGCCTGCTTTCCCTAGTTTAGACCCCGTCTAGAGCCGAAATTTTAGATAAAAAAAGAGGCGCAGGATATGCGCCTCTTTTCTATTGATCTGGATCAACTTAATCCAGATACAGCTTCCCATTTGTATAATGCACGTCACGATGCATACCACCTAAAGCACTTGCGGCACTCGCTACAAAAGCACCAACCAGAAGCGAGAAAGCCAGGAACAAAGATGACACTGCGGTATATTTCTGCATTCTGTCAGCGTCTGCTTTCTCCTGAGCCACCACATCGCTAACGCGCTGTTCCGCTTCTGCATCGGATAGGCCAGTACGCGCCGAAACGAGGCTGGTCAGACTAGCCTTATCTTCCTGTGCCATTTTGTTGGTAACAGATTCTATAGCGAGAATACGTTCGGCTTCTGCGCGGTCTTGATCGGTTACAACTGCGTTATGCTGAGGTGTTCCAAACAAACGGTCAACATAATGCGCAGTTGCAGCGTGATCTCCATCCTTTGACGTTGCATGATGATGCATGTGACCAGCCATGGAAGCCAGAAACAACACACCAAAAACAGTCGCTAAAGCCCAGGACAGAAAACCATGCGCAGTATCACGAAAAAATACTTCATGCGTATGGGCTCCGATGTAGCCAGTGCGTAGGCGACCGGTTAAGTAACCGCCAACACCAGATGCTATCCATTGAATGACAATGATAACGATAGCGCCGGTTATAGCGAATGCTTTGCCATTATCCAGATCGACTTTCCAAGGCGACAGGGAAGCAAATCCCAAAGCTGTGGCAAGAGAGAACAGAATAAAGGTGAAAGCTGTCGCGGTTAATGCGCCCCCAATAATGGGCGACCACATAACACCTGAATGACAGGTTGCGTCACAGTCGCGATCATCAATGGGAACGGGTCCTCCAGTATAAGGGGATGGTTGCATGATCATCTCCTTACCGCCACAAGAGAGCAAGAATGAGAATGATGGGAAGGGGAATGCCCAACAACCAAAGTAGTAATCCTCGTCCGAAGTTCATATTCATCTCCCATTTGTTTGTAAAAGTTTGAGTAGGAAATTATTTATCGCCGTGAAATGAATAAAGAATCCATGCTGAGACAATTTAGATTCGATAAGAACAAAATGCTGACAAAAGAAAATGCCGCACTCCTTAAAGTGCGGCATTTATCTCTAATTCAAAAATATTACTGCTCAGTCGTATATGTGTGCGTGATGACTGTTGTTTGCGTGTCGTCTTCAGGAATGATTCCCGCAGGTGGTTGATAAGCGGAATAATTTGGATCGTAGTACGGGGCAGAGTACGTCTTGCGATATGTCGTGCGTTCCGTTGTAACAACATTCGACGCCGGAACAACAGCTACTGCCGTACGGAACTGTGCTAGCTCCTGCGGATTTGTGATCAATCCATCAACGCGGTAAACTACATTGCCGCCGGCCTCCGTCTTACTCAGAATTTTGTGATTATCGACCGCATAGTCATTCACATACTGCTCGTTGACATGAACAACATGATTGCCTGCCGTACGAACACCTTGACCATAGCTGGTCAGATTTCTTAAATCATAACGTCCTTCAACGATATGATTGCGAAGCAAAACTGCAATCTGCGGGCGGCATTCATATTGGTAGAAGCAAGGATATGTTTGCTGACGAATTTGGGCGAAAGCGGCATTAGTAGGCGCGAAGATTGTGTAATGTTCGTCTTCGCTAAGCTCGTTAATGACGCCGGTGTTCAGAAGCGCCTGATAGAAAACAGACAGATCACCGTAGCTTTGCAACGTCGTTTCGACGCCTATATTTCCAGCCTGTGCAGTATGATTTAACCCCATAACAGGCGCGCCTCCGAGCAGAGCAACGACACCTAAAGTTAGCAGCGATTTTTTCATGATGACCTCATAAGTTACTGGTTCCAGTGAGGTTTTACCTTTATCAATTTTGAATAAAGCTTCTATGCGATATGCATAAAGCGGCATAAGCCCATCATAAATTACAGCATAACTTCGACGGCGCGCGCTTTCCATTCGTCCAATACTTCCCACCAGGGCCTTTCAGACCAGACGGCAGAATCGATATACTTTGAATGCTTAATATCTTGCTGGAACAGCTTTTCCAGATCATCGCTAAACCCTTTATCTAGAACGACAGCGTTGCATTCATCATTGAGTACGACGCTACGCCAATCGAGATTGGAGGAACCCACTGTCGACCAGAGACCATCGATGACAGCCGTCTTGGCATGCAAGACAGCATCCTGGAATTCGTAAATCTTCACACCCGCTTCCATTAAATCTTCGTAGGAAGCATGGCCTGCCTTGAGGGCGAGGTCTGAATCACTATGACTAGGAAGGATAAGAGTAACATCGACACCGCGCTTCGCTGCATTTTGAAGAGCATCCACTAAATCCGGCGTGGGTACAAAGAAACCGGTCGTTAAATGTATGGAAGTATGGGCTAAGGCAATACTCATGAGCAGGGAGCGATAGATCGAAAATTTATCCATATCAGGCGTACCATCAATAGCTTGAACCAGGATATCACCTTGTTTTGCACGGGGCGTGGGGGGTGGGTCAGAAATAGGGCCGCCGTCTTGCTCATTCCATGTTTCCATAAAGAATTTTTCAAACTCCGCAACGACAGGACCGGAAATTTTCAAATGCGTATCACGCCATGGAAGTTTTTCAATATCCTGATCCTTGTTATGAATATGCAGAGCGTTCTTCACTTTTAATTTTAACTTATAAACGGCACTAATATTCACACCACCAACAAAAGCCGTCTTACCATCGATAAGAAGTAATTTTCTGTGGTCACGGTGATTGGCAGATGTGTCGATAACGGAAACAGGGTCGATAGGATTGTATTCAACCAAATGTATACCGGCTTCTTCCATCCGATCGAACATTTCGGACGGCGTATCGATCGAACCGAAAGAATCATATATCAGATTGACTTCAACACCCGCCATACGGCGCTGGATTAAAGCGCGCGCAAATTGCTTGCCTTCGCCTTCGTCAAAAAGAAAGCTTTCCATATCAATACGTTTTTGAGCACCGCGGATAGCCGCAAGCATGGCAGGATATGTCGCTGCACCGTCCGTTAATAAAGTAACTTTATTACCGCTGACAAAATGCGTGCCTGAAATTTCTTCACCTTCATGGCGGAGCAGGGCGATATGATCGGCTTCCGTTCCTTTATCTATGGCGCGCAAATTATCATACTGTGCATTTGGCAACGCTGCACAACTCACCATCCCTAGGAGAGATATCAAGCCGATAAATCGCAGTTTCGAAAGCAGCATTATAATCCGATAACCAAATTTATACCGCCGAATCTGTCAGGGTGACCGCGCTGGCCGTAAAACTCGTGCGTCCTTTGCGTAACTGTAAAATCAGCACGAACATTCGTTGACCATAGAAGGGATGCGCCGCCCACAAGATCGGCAACCAAGGGTTTCTTTTCAATACTTGGGCTAGGCGAGTATGTATTTCCATCGAGGAAAATACTATGACCAACCGCACGGCCCTGCGCCCCGGCAAACAAATACCAACCCAGATTTCCATCCAGCTTAGCCGGATTAAACCAGCCTGTACCTGACAGACTTGGGCGAATACGGTTAGGGCCATAGTCCGCGGCCAGATTTTGACCAAAACGAACCATGCCACCAGCCTCACCGTATGTCAGAACATTACCGCCACTGGCGCCAAGTTCTGGAATAACATCAATTGCTAAATTACTGACTAGTGGCTGTTCAAAGCGCCATTTACGTTCATAACTTAAAATAAATCCCGGCTCATTCTTTAACTGGTTTTGCCAACCCAGGGCCGAATGCACATCGATAAACTGGTGAAAATCATTTTGCGTCACGCCACCCATGGCCGCCGGTCCAACAACGCCCATAAGAAATTCTGCATTTTCTAACGTGTCGTAATCTCGGTGATTGGTTTCCTGTAACAGGCTAGCACCGGTATAAAGCCAGGCGGCATAGGGCCTGTCTTTTGGCGACGGATTTGGCGATAATGTATTTGTCGGCGTAAAAATACTTTGCCCAACAACAGTCCATTCGTATTTTCTTTTTCTGTCGCCGCCTGAAAAAATAGGTAAGCTATTTTGCAGCCAGGCAAAAGGCTCATTCCACATTTCTGTTGGCGACACAGGTCCTGATAGGAAGGAGATTTTTGCACCTTGCGTATAATTCCTGTCGTCAGGTGACGCGAAATAATCGTTCTCTTCTATGAGACCGATACGACTATCATCCGGTTTGGCCGAGGCGGCGTAACCAGAATTCGCGTTTTCCGCATGTAATTTTGTACTGACACCCATCAGTATAAAAAGAAGGGCAATAAAAAAAGACTGCACAGAAAGGCGTAAAAACATTTGTTTACCCGAAAGGTTAAGTGACTACTCAAGAATTGATTTCATAAACGGCTAATAAGGTACGATTGTTTGGTGACACAGGATTTATAAAGAACCCATACTGCTATATCATTACGGGTTCTTTATATATTGGAACCGACAGCAGCGGCGATAACTTTTACCTATAAAGATAAAAATTTGTTTGAAGCAATTTATGGGAGAATCATCATGCGCTTACCTTTACGCCTCTTTACACTTAGCGCTTTCGTCCTTTTACTCGGAGCCTCAACAGCACGAGCCGAAACAGCGGGTCAATTCATCGATGATGCGACCATCACCACAAAAGTAAAAGCCGCTATCACCACGGACACCGTTCTAAAAAATACAGATGTGGAAGTCAAAACAACCCAAGGGGTTGTTGCCTTAACCGGCACGGTAAGCAGTAAGGACCAGGAATTTGAAGTCGTTAAACTGGCCAATCATGCTGATGGCGTTAAGTCTGTAACCGATCTTCTACGCGTCACATCAACAACAGGACAATAAGGAATATAACATGCAAGTCACAAAAATTTCCCGCACGCTCATCGTTTCTGCCTTTGTTTTATCAATGGCTTCCTGTTCCTTATTCTCCGGCCGCGAAACGGCCGGACAATATGTGGATGACGCTACAATCACCACAAAAGTGAAAGAAGCGTTTGTTGCCGATCCGCAAATCAAGGCGTCGCAAGTGAATGTCGAGACGATGCAGGGTACGGTTCAACTTAGTGGTTTTGTTGACTCGCCAGCCAGTGAAACCCGCGCTGTAGAAAAAGCTTACCAGATACCTGGGGTTAAGTCTGTCAAAGACGATATCATCGTTCGATCAACCAACCGTTAAAACAAACTCGTAAGATCTGTGGGATCTGATCGGTGTGGTCAGGAGGTAATTTATGCCCGATGATATATCACCCCAAGAGGATTCTGTGAACGAGCAAGAGCAACATGACATTCGCTTACGAGTCGATAGATTTTTTTGCTCCTTCGCTGAAAAAGCCGCTTATCAGGCGGGGTCACCCATAGCCTTTATTGTGGCCATGGGTTTTGTTTTAATCTGGCTGGGGGTTGGACCCTTTTTTAAATATTCCACAACATGGCAGTTGGTTATAGCTATCATACCAGCTATCACGACGTTTCTGCTTGTCTTCCTGATTCAACATTCCCAGAACCGCGAAACGCGCGCCGTGCAACTAAAGCTTAATGAGCTTATACGTGCGACGAGGGGGGCCCATACCATGATGCTAAACCTCGAAAAACTGACGGCAACGGAGCTGGAAGCTATTTGCGCGGAATATGAGATCCTTGCCCAGGAAGCCCGCCAAAGGCTGTCACAGGGCAAAACTGACCAGCATGTGCCAGAAATTGTACTAATGCAGGAAATGCCAAAAAATTAAAAACAACGGATTTGCAGGCATAAAGATAGTTAAGGAAATATTCTCTGTATTTAGAAAGTATCTTAAGGTTTGAGCTTGCTAAGCCAAATATGGTAATAAAAGATGGCAGGCATTAAATCAGAGCCGCATTTTATAATAGATTTTGGAAGATTTGATGCCTTCAAGCCAAAAACAAATAGATTTTCTACTTTCTGTTACACAGTCACATAGGGACCGGGTCATACATCCTGATGTTTGGGATGATGGTAGAAGCGCAGTTCCAGGAACTTGGGTCAGTGCACACAAATACTTCCCCATTCACAGATCGATGGTGGAAAGGCTTGCCGGCGATCCAGCACAAAATTCAAATGAAATTCCTTTATTCGGTATTCCCCTCGCGGTTGGTTATCTAGTCCCACGTGTGCCACGTACTCATAATTTTTATAAGTCAATTAAGTTTGCGCATCAAAGAGTTGACCCCACTGGCCCTCAACCCATACATAGGGTACCACTTAAGGGTGAAATTTATAATGGTGAAGAATTTTTTGAAGATGTAATGAAATCACCAGACTACCCACTCACCCGGGGCGAGCTGGATATTATTAACGCACAACGCAACAGAGCTTACTGGGGTGAATTATTTTCCGGTGGCGCAACACTTTTTAGTTGGGGTGATGGCACGGGTGTAAAAACAGCGCGCCTGCATAAATTATTCGGCCCCGACGTCATTCGCAATGATATAGATCCGGAAGTCAACAGGATAAGTTATAAGAACCTTCGCAATTCGGGATACACGAAAGGCGCGCCGTTTATTGCCGGCAACTTCCTTGATAAAAACTTTTTGTCACAACCTGAATGCGTGGCTCGACGTAAAGACCCGCGACCAATAATATACATATTATCAGGTGGAACTGTTCATAATTTTATAGGGACTGAAGTTCATCAGTTCTTGGGGGGACTGAGTGAAGTATTAAGACCCCAGGATAAAATTCTATTAGGGTTAAACCTGACGCAAAAAATCAGGTTGCTACGGAATATATATGATACGCCCCCCGTTAAACGGTTCGCGGTAGGAATTTATACATATGTACGTCAAGGAATATTATCCTATCCAAATGAAAGCTTGCCTCCATATGACACCGATCCATTTCGGAATGTAAAGCCGCGTATTGATACAGAAGTTATGCCCGACGGTGCCAAACTTGTTAAACTAATGATAGAAGATGTAGCTCGCATATCAAAAAAGAATGGAGCTGTTGGATTTGATGAATTAGATTTTGATATTTGTACCGGCTTTATTGTAACCCACGACAAACCTTTGCTAGAGAAAATATTCGCACAAGAAGGCGTTAAGGCCGAGATGTGGCTAGGTCCTGACGAGCCTGATCCGCGATACGATTTGCAATATGTAGTTCTATCCCGCGCTTAAACTCAAGCCGCTTGCGATAATTTGCCCAATTTCTGGGATAGCAAATCCGGATTGATAGGCTTGCTCATATAATCATCCATCCCAGCATCCAGACAATGATCGCGGTCGCTGGCCAAGGCATGTGCCGTTACACCAATAATATAGTGTCGCATATTTTTTTCTTTTTCCAACTCGCGTACACGCCGCGTTGTCTCAAACCCGTCCATATCCTGCATCTGAACGTCCATCAAAATCGCGGCGTAAGGCGTTTTTGCATCTTTGATTTTCTGAATAGCCTCGGCCCCACTGCGAGCAACATCCGCTTTATATCCTAAGTAATCGAGCATCATCGTCGCCACCATGACGTTGGGCGCGTAATCCTCAACAACAAGGATTGTGCTGCTGGCAATAGTGGCCTGCGCGGCCTCTGATAGGGGAAGGGCGGCGGTCTTCTTTTTCTGGTCCGTAATCTTTAACGGCAGTATAAGTGTGAAAGTGGAGCCTTCACCAAGAGTTGTGCTCGCAGTAATGTCGCCATTCATAAGCGCGGCTAGAGATTTGGAAATGGTAAGACCAAGACCGGTGCCGCCAAAGCGGCGCGAAATGGTCTGGTCGGCCTGAACAAATTTTTCGAAAACCGCGGCAAGTTTATCCGCCGCGATCCCCACACCAGTATCTGTAACGCTTACGCGAACAAGGGCAGTTTTATCATCTTGTATCTCTGCCGTCGAAACCACGGAGATACTTCCTTTAGATGTAAATTTGAGAGCATTACCTATAAGGTTTACCAGTATCTGCTGAACGCGCGTTGAGTCAGCTACATATGTATAATCGCCCGCCTGATTATCAAAATTCAAAGCAATATTTTTTTCAGATGCCTGTCTTTCAAACATCGATTGCAGAGCATTGAAGGTACTGGGGAAAGTGAATGTGCGCTCTTCAAGTTCAATCTGTCCAGATTCAATGCGGCTTAGATCAAGCAAATCATTCACCAAGCGCAGCAGCAAATCCGCGTTTACATGGATCATTTCCACCATTTCGTGGTGCTTTTTATCCATAGGCATGTCCATGAGCAGACGGCCAAGCCCCACAACGGCATTGAGCGGCGTCCGGATTTCATGACTCATAGTAGCAAGGAAGTCGCTCTTGGCCTGGTTAGCGGCCTCTGCACGTTCTTTTTCCAACGCCAATTCACGGCGTTGCAATTCGTTTTCCTGAATAAAGAAATTGAGTTCTTCTTCGCGCTGCTTTTGCACGGAGATATCAACATGCGTGCCAATGAGGCGTTGTATTTTGCCTTTTTCATCCCAGATACCGACGCCGCGCGACATTACCCAAACCCAATGCCCCAGTTTATGACGCAGGCGGAACACATTGTAGTAGGTATCAACTTCACGTTCTGTATACTGGCGCACGGTTTCTACGGCCTGCGCCAAATCATCCGGGTGGATCATGTCTATGAAGTGATCGTGATTGGCGCTCATCTCATCCGGGCTGTATCCCAGAATTATTTTAAAAGAAGGCGAATAGCTGACTGTATTTTCTACAATATTATAATCAAAGATACCGTCATTGATTCCATCGACGATGGAGGCAAATAACTCCTCGCTCTTGCGCAGCTTTTCTTCGGAACGCGTATTTTTACTAATGAGAGAGAAAATAACGAGGTTCGCAAGAATAAGAGCGCCAAGACCAAGGAACGCCCCCATAAACAAAGTCCAAAAATAATTTTTCTCACCGCCACTTGCATAACGTATGCGTTCATTAAGAAGCTTGTCTTCGTTCTGGCTAAATGTATCAAATGCAGTGCGCACTTCTGCAATCGCCTGCTTGATAGCGACTTCCGATGAACGAATGGAATAGACGCTAATATGCCCCTTTTGCAGAGCACCAATATAGGAGGCACTGATTTTTTTTAGCTGCTCAATTTTGTCACGTAAAAAAGTAACATTTTCTTCCTGCTCGGGATTATCCGTAACAGTTTGAGTGAGTTTCGCTAAATTTCCATTGAGCTCAGCCAAATTATCATCATAGCTTTTTAGAAAACTGCCATAGCCGGTAAGCATGTAATTCTGCTCGCTATTGGCGAGGTCAATAGCATTCACCAAAGATGCGCGTCCAAGACGAAGAACCTGATAGCTATGAATAACCCAGTCATTTGAGTCTTTGGCGATTTTGGATTGGTTATAGATAATCAGCGTAAAAACTTCCAGCAAGATGCAGGAAATCAAAAATGTAATCAGAATATATTTCTTCGTAGGTTGGAGCGAAGAAAACATGAGCATTCTACCTTAGTTAATAATAAGCATCATTAGCATAAATGCTGGAAGATAAGCAAAACATTAGGGAATCAGGATAACCATGGCAAGGTCATCTTTTTAATGGCTTAGAAAACCATCAAAAAAAGCCACGACAATTTTCTCCACATGGTTAAAGGAGGGAAAATTCTGGCGCATAGTAGAAGGTGGAAACTGCCGCAGATTTTTAATTTTCTCAGCCGTAACACAGGCCAGCATTACTGTTACTGCCAATAGCAGGAAAGAAACTATTGCGAGCGACGCATAGGGATCCAAGCCGTAATAATTGAGCAGGCAGTAGAAAGCGTAGAATAGTGCGATAAGCAATATTCCCGCCGCTATAGAACTAATGATTGTAAGTGCGAAAATAACAATCAGTTTGGAAAGGAAACGATGAAGGAGAGATACACTGGCGAACGTACTTCCAAGAGACGCCAAACCAAACAATTTCTCCAACATCGCTTTACCCTTATACTGATTGTTATTCTTTTGACAGAGACCAAACATGCTGGCCAGTATTAGCTACGACGCACCAAGGCGCAAAGCACAAAACCTGTCGCCAAAGCTGCGAAGACCGACTTAACTGGATGATCCTTAATCGCGGTTACAACGCTTTCCTCGGCGGAGTTAGCAAGATCACGTGCCTGACGACCTGCTGAGCGAGCGAGATCTCTTAAATCGTCGCGCGCCGCGTCAAAAGTATTTTCGACATCATCTTCAACTTCATGAATGCCTTTTTTGATACGCTGCTTGAGACCTTCGGCTTTGGGGTCATGATGCGGATGTGGTGCTGCTGTATGCATTATAGTCCTCTATGTTTTGATAGTTTATATTAGCGAGTAGCCTGAACATCTGGTGCGAAGTCGATTTCAACTTCGACGCGACGATCCGGTTGCAGGCATTCGATAAGCTGCGGACGCTTCAAGCCATCTGGGCAGCTTGTTGCAGGATTGGATTCACCAAACCAACGCGTATCGGCGATGTCAGTATTGATCACGCCGCGCGCAACCAAATAATGCCGAACGCTATCAGCACGTTTCTTGGATAGTTTTTCGTTGTAGCCGGCGTTGCCAATACGGTCAGCATAACCGACAATATGGGCACCCTTGACCTGATCGTTCGAACGCAGGTTGGTGGCTAGCGTATCCAGCCTTTGCTTCATCTCTGGGCTCAAAGTAGATTTATTAAAGCCAAAGTAGATCGTGCGGTCTTCGCGTGAAATCGCAGCAGTTTGCTGAACATGAGCGACAGGTTTCGGTGCAACCGCAACTTCTGTGGAGCACATATCATATCCATTCGACCATTGGGTACGCACACAGGCGCCGGAAGTCGAGCGAACAATAGTACCGCTAGATTCATCATGAACAACATCGCGGACATCCGCGAAGCTGGAGCCGGTTGAACCGAGCAGAAGAAGTAGGGCAGTGGTAGCGAGAGCGGTAGATTTTAACATGGGATGGATCCTCCGAAACGGGTGCTGGGTGACATTAAGATTGAGAAAGCAAATTGCCTTACGACTCATCAGGAAGCGATGGCAGGCGTATAAGGAAAACATAAGAAACCCATCAATTCTTATACTTATGAATTTTTTATACGCAGATACCGCAATCCTATTCCTTCCTAACTCCAATAAGCGTCTAGTAAATTGAACGTAATCTTAATGGGGACATCATCATGCTGAAATTCCAACACACCTTAATTCTTTCTATCTTCGGAGCTACAGCTTGTCTGGCAAGCATGTCATATATAGGTGATGTCGCCGCCCAATCTATGATGCCTGTTGATACTTACGGTGCAGCGCCATACCAATCTACATCACCCCAAAGTCTCGGCACTCTACATCGGAGTGATATGGCTGCCCCCCAATCGGGTTATGCCGCGCCCGGACAAGCCGCCACCAATTCCGGTGATGACATTCTTCAACCCATGCAGGCGGGAGATATTACCTACATAACTGGTGGCATTGGTGACGAAGAACGCGACACACTTCATGAAATGGCCAAGAACTACAATTTGCGTGTCATGAGCGCCTCAACTGACGGTAGTTTTACCGGAGAGGTTCACCTTCTTCTACTCAATGCAAAAGGTACAACATTGCTGGACACCGAAATGGGTCCGCTATTTTTTGCGCAACTACATCCTGGCACTTACAAACTACAGGCCACACGCGGAGCTCAAACCAAAGAGAAGAAAATTGTTGTCGGTCACGGCAAAACCAGCCTTGTTCACTTCAGTTGGTAATGGTTCCTTTATCTTACGTGATCTCTTTAATGCCGAAAATTTAGACTGCGCAGGTTAACGTTAAACTTTCAGTCACTCTGGGAGGTATCAAATGAAATCAGTAAAATACATAACCTTGATCGCAACTCTAGCCATGCTGTCAGCATGCGGCACGGATCCTGGCGAACGCGCATTAAGTGGTGCAGGTATCGGTGCTGCCGGCGGCGCTGTTGCTGGTGCCGCTCTCGGTAATCCATTAGCAGGTGCTGCAGTCGGCGGTGTCGTAGGCGCTGGCACTGGCCTGCTGACGCGTCCGGACCAAGTTAACCTTGATCGCCGGTAATACTAAACTTTGGAGGATAAAATGTTAAACTGGATTGTTACTTTCTTCCTGCTAGCCGTCATTGCCGCCGTTCTGGGCTTTGCTGGTCTTGCAGGTACCTTCGCTGAAATCGCGAAGTTTCTGGCAGTCATATTTGTCGTGCTGTTTGTTGCGTCGCTGATCTACAGCATGTTGACAGGCAAGCGACCAGTAGCGCCGCCACTTTAAAATTCCTTTCCGGGTGAGAAAAGAGGCCTTCGGGCCTCTTTTTTTATGCCTATGGAACTTGCAGCTCAGTAGGGAAAGTAAGGGTGAACAACATACCGCCATCCACGTGGTTGGACGCTTGTAAATCACCATCCAGCAAATTCATAATGGCTTTGCCGATCGACAACCCAAGGCCGGTACCGGCTTTCTGTTGATCTTCTTTTGCCAAGCGCGTGTATTTTGAGAAAATATCATCCAACTGTTCAGGCGGTACGCCGCGACCATTATCACGGATACAGATATAGCCTTCGCCGCCATTCTGACCATAGGTGATATCAATAGTGGACTGGACGCCGCCGTATTTAACTGCGTTATCCAGAACCAGACAGACGGTACGGCTAAGCAGTACAGCATCCGTGGTAATGGTTAACTGCCCTGTTGGATCAAAAGCAACTTGTGATGTCTGAAGAAGGCTTTTGAGACGCAACAGACAGTCGCGGATGAGGCCGCCAATTTCCGTTTTTTCGTGCCTTGCCTTGACCATCCCATTTTCAAGCTTGGCCATATCAAGAATATTGGTGATAAAATTATCCAGACGATAAGCTTCCTGAAGCGCCACCAAGACCAGTGACAATTTTTTATCTTCGGGCAGTTTATCTTTCATGCGATCGAAGATTTCCAACGAACCTATGATAGAAGCCAAAGGAGTTTTCAAATCGTGCGATACGGATGATAGCATCTGCCGGTGAATACGCTCACGCTCGCGCTCAAATGAATCCGACTGCGCCAAGGGAGATTGGCCATCATTAAGGCTGGGAAGAATAGTCATGTTCAAGGTTTGACTCCACCGTCGCTTTTTAAGCGAATAGGCACCCGCCGCCGGTGTGCCTTAGATATTTTTATAAGACAGCCTATATAGGCATCGTCAAAGCAGGATTGGCAAGCTGTTTTGTAGGTAAGCCTACCAATCCCACCTAATTTTTAATGCGCTGCTGTGTTGTCCTTAATGGTGTCGCCGATTTTTTGGCCGGGGGTACGGTCTTCCAGCTGACGGCCGGCTTTATCAACGCCATTAGGCAATTCGTGGACAGCATCACTGATCTTATCGCCGGTTGTGCGCCGGTCAGGCATTGTCAGAATGCTATAGGCAACTAATGCCAATACAAGAATAACAGCCAAAACGGCTATGTTACGTGTCGTGGGACTGTTCATGATTTTACCTCTGATGTTAAGTTACTCAATTTTAGGTGCGACTTCGTTTAACTTACGACTAACGTTGTTGAGATCATCGGTCTGTACGGATTGCTCTTTTGAGGGTGGGGGGCCACCTTCGTTTTCAAGACGACCGGATTCATTTGCGGCCAGCTTAAGATGTTCGCTAATTTCTGCAATCCAGCTACTGCCAATTTGCGCCATGGTTTCTGCCGCCATTAAGCCATTACTATATCTCTTGGTTAATTCTTTTAATATTTCGACTTTATCTGACATGCCCTCAGCATCGAGTGTCGATTTATGCTTTTTTAGCAAAAGATCAAGTTGATCTGTTAAAGTCACAAATTCATGAATTTCGCTATCTATCTCCGGTATAGTTTTGTTTTGTACCGATGATTTTGGGAATTCAGTTATGTTCGAAAATTCTGCCATAGCCCCGATCCTCTCTTTTAGATTCTGCTGTAAAATAGGCTGACCAACGTAAAAGAACTGCAAGAAGCCAAAGCCTCATACATAAGGAGAGTGTAAAGAATGGTTTTAGCGGACCGCAGCCCGGTTCAGACGGTCATTGATCGCAACACCTAACCCTATATTGGGAATGGGCATAACTGCGATACCGCGCAATTGCGACTGATCAAGCTGACGCAACATTGTGAAAAGATTTGCCGCCGCCTCACTTAAATCCCCTTGAGGGCTTAAGTTCAGGCGTTGCGCTCCCCCCTTGGCCAATATATCGGGACCAAAAGTCAGAAAGCCTTCGTCACTTTCGGCCTGCATTGCATTTAATCGCAACGGAAGGTTTGGGGCATAATGACTGGCTAACATACCGGGCGACATTAGGGAGGTATTTTCTGCAACGCTCACTATATCGATAGGACCCAGAATTTTTTCCAGCTGTTCTCTGGTGATGCCGCCGGGACGCAGAATAGCAGGGCGCGTAGAGGTCAGATTAAGGACGGTCGATTCCAGACCGACTTGGGATTTGCCACCAGCGAGGATGAGATCGACTTTATCGTATAAAGATTCAGCAACATGAATAGGCGTTGTCGGACTTAACTTGCCGGAGGCATTGGCACTAGGCGCCGCAATCGGACGTTTTACCGCTTCCAATAACTGTTTTGCTACAGGATGCGACGGGATACGTACCGCTAGCGTATCCATCCCGGCACTAGCCAGAAGTGATACCGGGCAACTTTTCTTACGCGGTAAAACAAGGGTGAGGGGCCCAGGCCAGAATTGGGCCGCCAATAAACGTGCCGTTTCATTCCATTCAATTAATCCGTCCAACGCCTCTGGGTTGGCCACATGTATGATCAGCGGATTAAATTGTGGTCGTCCCTTGGCAGCATAGATCGCAGCTACTGCACGATCATTCGTCGCATCAGCGCCCAGCCCGTAAACGGTTTCGGTTGGGAAGGCGACAAGCTTGCCTTCGGCCAGAAGGATGGCGGCTTTCTGAATCGATGCGACGTCGGCATTGACTATAGAGGCGTGCATCGTCATGAAATCTGCAAATTAGAGTACTTCCAAAGCCTTTTTTACTTCTTCGATATGGCCCGGCACACTGACCTTGCGCCAGATGGCGCGGATAATGCCGCTGGCATCCACCAGAAATGTTGTGCGCTCGATACCCATATAGGTTCGGCCATACATACTCTTTTGAACCCATGTGCCAAATTTTTCGCAAACAACGCCTGTTTCATCTGAGGCCAGAGGGAAGGTCAGATTATATTTGCGGCTGAATCTTTCATGGCTGGCCATATCATCTTTCGATACACCAATAACCGTTGCGCCAAGATTGGTAAAAGCGGGCAGGGTATTACGGAATTCGCAGGCCTGCGCAGTGCAGCCGGAGGTATCATCCTTCGGATAGAAATACAGAACAAAGGGCTTACCCTTCAGGTCCGCCAGACTAACATTGCCAATTTGCGTCGCTGGCATTGTAAAATCAGGAAGGGCTGAACCGACAGCCAAAGCACCAGACTTGATTGTTTTTGGGGCGGGCGCCGCTTTTGCAATGGGTTTGGCCAGTTTAAGAACTGGTTTGGCGACAACTTTCTTGACCGGCTTTTTAAGCGCTGCGATTTTTTTTGCTGCGACCTTAACGGGCTTTTTCGCCGCCTTTTTCAAAAGCTTTTTGGCAGGCTTCGCCGCTTTTTTAACCAGCTTCTTCGCTGGCTTAGCCTTTTTAGCTTTGATAGCAGGCTTTTTCTTCTGAACGGCTCGGGCCATGAAAATTCTCCATACAATAAGATAGCGGAAGAAAAGGCGACTGTCCTTGCATTGTCAAGAACATCCTTTATCTTCGGTCCTACCTTACCCACCCTCAGGTCCTTATGAGACGCAGTATCAGCATCATGCTCCGCCTGTTTGCCGCTTTTATCGGCGGCATCGTCGCGGCCTGTGCTTTACTGATATGGTGGCTCAATACAAACCCTGTAAATGCTACCTATCTTACCCCTTATATAGAGGAGGGTATTGATCACTATCTTCCGGGTACCCACACCCAAATCGCGCATACAGCGACAGAATGGGACAATGTCGAACATGTCATTGCATTACATGTCGACGATTTAAATATCAGCGATAAAGATAATCAAATTATCGCTTCCGTACCTCATATGGATATCCAGCTGAGTGCCTTGGGCCTGCTCGCTCGCCAGTTTCTGCCTTTATCGCTTAATATAGAACAACCGGACATCAAGCTGGTCCGCGACGGCAATGGTATTATGCGCTTCGGCGGTATTCAGGCGGATAGTGGAAATAATTCTTCTCAGCAAAATACCAATATTAAGGACGCACTGGCACCCGTACTGGATGATCTTGCTCACGCTTTTCGGACACGTAAACTCAGTATTACCGGCGTCAAGCTTGATGTGCACGACAGCAAAACCCAAAGTGACTGGACTGTGCATGTTCCTGAAATCAGTATCGAACATTCCCTGACCAGCCTCAGCGGCCATGCCCTGCTGGATGTAACCCAAAAGGACCAAGTCTCGACTCTTCAGGTCAAATATAGCTACGACGGCAGCAAAGCTCAGCATAAGCTGGAAACGCAACTAACAGCAATAACGCCCGCCTTTTTTGCAGGCGGCCATCCAGGAACTTTAGGGCTAAACGGCCTACAGATCCTTGATTTGCCCCTCACAGGTAGTGTTGAAACTGTTTTTGACAGTTCGCTTAATCTTGCATTGGCTGTTGCCGATGTTCACGGCGATGCAGGACACATCAATTATCCTGATTTCTGGGATCAACCACGCGCAGTTAAATCGGTCGATATCAAAGCCTCTTATGATCGCGATGCGCCGCAACCTGGAACGTTAAGCCTTGCTGCCGATTTTGACGGTCCAGCGCTAAGTTTAACCGGAAAGGCATCGCCGGGCACTACAGCTGGCCACGACCTCGATTTCGAATTTGCCGTAGAGTTGAATGATTGGCCGATGGACCAATTCGCTGACTTATGGCCCAAACCCATTATCGCATCGCCCCGGACTTGGATTTCCACCAACCTATCCAAAGGCAACTTTGATCATGGTGAAGGCGTATTCAAAGGTTATCTCGCATGGAATGATATCGATAACCTGACCATCAGCGAAGCGAGCGGCAAGCTTGCAGCCTCCGGCGCTCGTATTAATTATCTCGACGGCTTATCACCAGTTGAAGGCGTTAATGCCAAAGCCGAATTCGATCTGGCTCATATGGACGTGGATATTTCCGGCGGCGGCATTGGGTCCTTACGGCTCCAACCATTTACAATTGCGATGACTGATCTGGACAAGGATGTTCAAAATATTTCTATTCCGGTCAATTTCAGAGGGCCAATTCCCGATATCCTGAAACTTATCGATGCGCCGCGCCTTGGCTACGCAACGGCACTTGGGCTGAAACCGGATTCTATCACTGGTGATGCAAATGGCGTCGTGGAATTGCGCCTTCCGCTGCTGAGCACTGTGGAGATGAAAGATGTCGATATCAAAGGCCATGCCGATGCGACCGATGCGGCTTCGTCGCAACTGGTCAAAAAAATCGACATCATTCAAGGCAATGTGAAACTAGATCTAACCAAGGATGGGCTGGGCGTTAAAGGCACGGCCACGATAAATAAAATTCCTGTGCAAATAACCTGGCAGGAAAATTTTAAATCAGTCGCAGGAAAACCTTTACGCTCTGGCAATATCACCAGTGTTCTAAGCAACGACCAGTGGAAACTGATGAACATAGAAGCATTAAAAGGCAGTTCTGGTCCCGTCCTTGCCACGATCGATGTCCAGCAAATGGCAAAAGAAAGCACGAAACTGTCTGGCGTTTTCGATTTGACCAGCGCAGAAATTCACATTGATCAGCTGAACTGGAAAAAGCCGCCACGCGTTCCTGCGCTCTTGAAAACTACGATTGATATTCCCGTAACTGGCCCCATCGCTATCAAATCGATTGATCTATCAGGTCAACAAATCAGCATTCAGGGCAAGGCGACCTTGTCACCGGACGGCGATAGCCTGCAATCAGCAACTCTAGACTCGCTAATAATGGGACGCACGAATGCGACACTGACTTATGCGCAAAAGAACGATGAGGATCATACCTTACGTTTTGAGGCTGAAGGCAAATCATTAGACGTCACTGGCCTGAAAGGTGGTCATGAGGTCGCCGCCAGTGATCCTCGGCCAAAAGAATATCACATCCATGTTGATAAACTTTACACCAGTGATACCGGGCTGATTGCCAACGCAGAAGGCTATGCTATTCGCGATCCTCAAGGCTGGAGAGAAATCAGCCTGAAGGGTCTCGCTGATGGGCAGGTTCCCCTGACTATTGATCTGGGCACAAAAGACGGTAAGCGCCATTTTATGGCGAACTGTGATGATTTTGGCCGCGCTCTCAAAGGCCTCGGCATGACAGACACGGTGAGAGACGGCAAAATTCAGATTGTCGGCCAAAACACTGCAGATAACCCGCGCGCAATTGAAGGCTTTGTAAAAATCAGTCATTTCACAGTGAAGGATTTACCAGCGTTGGTTATCCTGCTGAACGCGACGTCGCCCTTTGGTTTCCAGAACTTACTTTCCGGCAATATGGATTTCGACCGGCTAAAAGGTAATTTCCTCTGGCAAGGCGATATAATCGAATTGCAGGATGTCCATATTCCGGGTTCTGCAGTCGGCATGGATGTCGCAGGCAAAATTGATATGAATGCAGGCACCGCCAATTTGCACGGCGTAGTCGCGCCGTTCTCTATGGTTAATAATATTCTGGGCGCCATTCCACTGCTTGGTGACGTACTAACTGGCGGCAATGGTGGCGGCGTTCTGGCCGTTGCCTATACAATTACAGGCGATTTAAACAACCCGAATGTCAGCGTCAATCCAGCCTCACTGCTTACACCCGGCTTTTTGCGTAACTTATTTTTCGGCGATAGCGATGAGGCGGATAGCGCCCCCGACGCGTCGATACCAACAGGCGCTCAGCCGCCGGAGCCACCAGCAGCTGGCACGCAAAATAACTTTAATAAAAAACCCTAAACCGCTTTCGCCAGCGCATGACGTTTCTTACCGGCGCTGAGACGCGCGACGCCGTCTTGATCCAAATCCTTGGCTGTAATCGTAGCCGTCAAAGATGTCACAAGCTGATCGTTCAGCTTTAGCCCACCTTGCTCGATCAGACGTTTGGCTTCCCCGCGCGACGCCGCAAAACCGAGCGCAAGCACCGCATCGATAACCGCAGGCGGATTGGCGTTCGAAAATTCAAATACGGGCAGGTTGGCGCCTTTACCACTGCCGCCTTCGAATGTATCCTTGGCCGTATCGGCGGCAAGCTGCGCCGCAGCCTCGCCATGCGCCAGTTTGGTCGCCTCAAAAGCCAAAATCTTTTTGGCTTCGTTTATTTCCGCATCGCGCAATTTTTCAAGCTTGGCAATTTCGTCCAGCGATACATCTGTAAATAATTTCAGGAAGCGACCGACATCGGCATCCTCTGTATTCCGCCAGAATTGCCAGTAATCATAAGGCTTCAGACGTTCCTGTTTTAGCCATACGGCGCCTGCAGCAGTTTTGCCCATCTTCGCGCCGGATGCCGTAGTGATCAGCGGCGTTGTCAGGCCGAACAGTTCCAGCTCGCGCATACGGCGACCAAGCTCGACGCCGTTCACGATATTACCCCATTGATCCGAACCACCCATCTGCAAGGTACAGCCAAAGCGTTTATGCAACTCGACAAAATCGTAGCCCTGCATAATCATGTAATTGAATTCGAGGAAGGTAAGGGGCTGTTCACGCTCCAACCGCAGTTTGACGGAATCGAAACTCAGCATACGGTTAATTGTGAAATGCCTCCCGACTTCACGAAGGAAAGGAATATAGCCGAGGCTGTCCAGCCAATCGGCATTGTTGACCATGGTGGCGTCCTGCTTGCCGTCACCGAAGGTTAGGAAGTTACCAAAAATAGTTTTGATACTGGAAATGTTGGATGCGATTTGCTCATCCGACAACAACTGGCGCGTGTCGTCCTTGCCTGAAGGGTCACCCACCTTGGTTGTACCGCCCCCCATCAAGACGATTGGCTTATGCCCTGTTTGCTGCAAGCGGCGCAGCATCATGATGCCAACAAGGTTGCCGACATGCAGGCTATCAGCAGTCGCATCAAAACCAATATAACCACTTATGGTTGCGCTGGATGTTTTCTTATCCAGCGCCTCGATATCGGTGCATTGATGAATATATCCGCGTTCTTTCAGAAGCTTTAAGAAATCGGATGTTAACCCTGTCATGTGTAGAACCTTTCCAAGAAGTGCATTACTATATAGCCGAGGTCAAAACAGTGATGAAGCCTAAACTTTTCCGCGTTATCGGCCTGATGAGTGGGACGTCCATTGACGGCATTGACGCCGCTTTGGTGGAGACTGACGGCCTAAACTATGTCAAATCACTGGCTTTTATGCCCAATCCCTATGAAAAATCCTTTCGGCTACGGCTGCGGTCACACCTTGGCAATAAAGCAGGTTGCCAAGACCCGCAAGTCGCCAGCTTTGAACGTGAACTGACAGAATTGCATGCGGATATCGTCCAGCAGTTCCAGAAGAAATTTAACGGCATTGCCCAGACTATCGACCTGATCGGTTTTCACGGCCAAACTATCTGGCATCAACCCGCAGAACGCTCCACCATCCAGATTGGCGACGGTGCCTTGCTGGCAAAAATAACAAATATTCCGGTTATCAATGATTTTCGTTCCGCCGATGTGCGGGCAGGGGGCAACGGCGCGCCGCTGGTACCGCTCTATCACCGTGCGTTGTCGGCCAAGCTGCCGAAACCCGTGGCGATCTTGAATATCGGCGGTGTATCAAATGTTAGCTGGATTGCAGGAGAAAGCGATGATGAGATCCGCGCCTTCGATGTTGGGCCTGGCAATGCGATGATTGATGACTGGGTCCTGCACCATACCGGCAATGATTATGACGAGCATGGATTGCTGGCGGCGACTGGCCGTGTGCATACCGAGATCGTCGATAAAGTTCTGGCGCTGCCATTCTTTAGTCAGAAGCCGCCAAAATCAATTGACCGCGACGTGTTTAAGAATTTGATGCCACAGAGCCTAAACCCCGCCGATGGAGCAGCAACGCTCACCATGATCACGGCAAGGGCGGTAGCGCTCGGCATGAAATATATGCCGCAAAAGCCAAACCATCTGTATGTCACTGGCGGCGGACGTTTAAATAATACCCTTATGCGCTGGATTCGTGATCTGGCTGGCTTGCCTGTTAGCCCTGTCGATGATCTGGGTTGGAGCGGTGATGGGCTGGAAGCCGAAGCTTTTGCTTATCTTGCCGTGCGCTCGCATCTTGGCCTGCCGCTCAGCGTTCCCGGCACTACCGGCGTGCCGGAACCCATGACCGGCGGTCGTTTCCACGAGCCAAGTTAGCGCTCGATAAAATCGAGATCGCGACCGAAGGTTTCGGGCAATTTCCATAGCGCAATAAAAGCAATCACAAAGCAGACGATAGATGCAATCGCTATGCTACCGACAACTCCGTAACCGGGACGCAAATAGGCGATAAGAAGCGTATCCAGAATAACCGAAGCCCGAACAAAATTTGGCGCAGTTGATGTCGCCGTCGCTCGCAGATTGGTGCCGAACTGTTCCGCTGCTGAGGTCATGAACAAAGTCCAGTAACCTGCGAAGAACCCCATCAGCAGAACCAAGCCATAAAATAATCCGGACGATATGCCGCGCAATGTCAGAATAGTCATAAGCATTGCACCGACTCCCAGCATAAACACAGCCATCACTTTTTTGCGGTTTCCAAAAATCTGGCTTATCAATCCGCTAATAAAACCACCCAGAGACATACCGATATAGCAACTGATCATTGAAGTAGTTACCTTTAACGGTGAAGTTACGCCAAGCGCGGTGGCAATTTCAGGTGAAAAAATAATAACAGCACCGAAAATAAACCAGATCGGCAACCCAACACATATAGAACAGAGGTAGCGTAAAAATCGTTTGCGATTGTTGAACAGCATCTGAAAATGCCCACGCGCGACGCTGGATTTTTTGCTGACAGCATTATACATCCCGGATTCGCTGACGGAAATACGCAGCAGCAAAAGCAGAAGTCCCAGGACGCCGCCGCCGATATAACACATGCGCCAATCCAGAATATCGACCATATAGCCCGCTACCAGCGGCCCCATCACGCCGCAACCGACAATGATGCTGGAACCATAACCGCGCGTATTTTTCGGCAACAATTCACTGACAAGGGTAATGCCTGCGCCAATTTCGCCCGCAAGACCAAGGCCGGTAAAAAATCGCGCCGCCGCATAGGCCGGTATTGTTGTCACAAAGGCATTGGCGATATTGCCGAGAGAGTAGAGCAAGATCGTGCCGAACAATACATAGACGCGGCCCTTTCTGTCACCCAGCATGCCCCACAAAATGCCGCCGCAGAGCATTCCCGCCATCTGCCAATTCAGCAGTTGAGTACCGATGGTGATGAGCTGATCACCGCTAAAGCCCAAATCCTTAAGGCTGGAAATACGCAACATCGAAAATAGCTGCAGGTCAAAAACATCGACGAAATAGCCAAGAGCGGCAACCAGAATAGTAATGCTTACCCGTTGTTTTTCACTAAGACGCGCCATGATCACCTACCTAATTAAGCCGTGCAAGAACCACCAAGTGCTATCATTGTTGTTAGGCAACAGGGGTGATAATCTTCCGTCTGGCCACCGAATTTAGACACCGTACTATGCGGTGAAAATAAAGAAAGTCAATCAAGCATGCCCCAACCAACCGAAAGCCAGATACGCGATATTTTGCGGCCCATCCTGCCGGATAATGTTCATCTATCCGGCATCATTGTGAAAGAGGCTCAGGGCGGTGCACATATCAGCTTCGCCCTGGAAATCGACCCGCATAAAAGCGTGGCGATGGAACCGGTTCTGCGGACAGCAGAGAAAGCCATCCAAAAAATGGATAAGGTTCTATCGGTCTCCGGCCTTCTGACAGCACATAAAACGACGCCGCAAATGCAGGCCGGAAAGCACCGCGAGAAAATGGTGATACCGAATGTTAAGCATATTGTCGCCATCGCCTCCGGCAAGGGCGGGGTCGGCAAATCAACGACGGCGGTTAATTTGGCAATCGCCCTGGCGCAAAACGGTTTGAAGGTTGGCTTACTGGATGCGGACATCTACGGCCCCTCTATCCCGCGCATGCTAAAACTCTCGGGCAGGCCGGACTCCACCGATGACAAGAAAATGATCCCACCAGAGAAATTTGGCATCAAGGCGATGTCGATGGGATTTCTGGTGCCGGAAGAAACCGCCATGGTCTGGCGCGGCCCAATGGTGCATAGCGCTATTACGCAGTTGTTTCGTGATGTGCGGTGGGGAGAGCTTGATATTATCGTGGTCGATGTACCGCCGGGCACCGGCGATGCCCATCTGACCTTGGCACAGCAAGTGCCTTTGTCCGGCGCGGTGATCGTCTCAACGCCGCAAGACATTGCCCTGATCGATGCGCGCAAAGGCCTTGATATGTTCAGTAAGGTTGAAGTGCCCGTACTCGGCATCATCGAGAATATGAGCTACTTTCTCTGCCCCCATTGTCACGAACGCAGTGACATTTTTAGCCATGGGGGCGCAAGGCATGAGGCAGAAAAATTAGGACTGCCCTTCCTCGGCGAAGTACCGCTTGAGATTTCGATCCGCGAGACATCGGACGGCGGCGACCCCATCGTGCAATCGCAACCTGATAGTGAGATCGCAAAAATCTACCGCGCTATGGCGCAGACATTATGGAAGGCACTTTCATGACCAGTACAAATGCCATCATCCTGCCTTACCGCGGTATCATGCCGAAGATTGACCCGAAAGCTTTCATAGCACCGGGCGCAGTGGTGATCGGCGATGTGGAAATTGGGCCGGAAAGTTCCATCTGGTTTGGCTGCGTTATACGCGGCGACGTTAACAAAATCCGCATAGGCGCGCGTACAAACATACAGGACGGTACCGTCATTCATGTCGCTAGCGGCCTGCAACCCGCACGCATGGGTGAAGGCGCAAAAGTTGTGCCGGAAGCAGGCTATCCGACAATCATCGGCGACGGCGTCACCGTAGGTCATATGGCACTACTGCATGCCTGCACAATTGAAAGCGGTGGCTTTGTCGGCATGAAATCCGCCGTGATGGACGGCGCCAAGATTGAAAGCGGCGGCATGTTGGCTGCGGGCGGATTGCTAACGGCAGGGAAGATCATTGCCAAAGGACAGCTTTGGGCTGGAACGCCAGCCAAATTCTGGCGCGACCTAACTGAGGATGACATAGCGCAGTTCGATATGCGCGCAACGCAATATGCTGAGTTGGGTGCAGAGTATCTCGGCATGCAGAAATGATACTACACGTTTAAACCGCTCTTACCTTCACATAACTGCCCGGCGCGCTTTCAATACCTTCAGACACTTTGCGTGCCGGGATTTGTTCACCTGAATAAGGCGCAAGCCATTTCAGCCATTCCGGCCACCAGGAGCCGTTATGGGCTTCGGCATGAGCAACCCAATCATCCGGGCTTTGCGGCAATTGGTCATTTGTCCAATAACCATATTTCTCGGCAACCGGCGCGTTAATCACACCTGCAATATGCCCGGAACCAGACAAAACAAACCTTACGGGACCTTTATATATTTGCGTTGCCGCATAGGTGGATCGCCACGGCGCGATGTGATCATCGCGGGTTGAAAGCAGGAAGCTCGGCACCGTAATGCTGCGCAAATCGATCGGCACGTTTTTCATCGTCACGCCGCTGGGTTGCACCAGTTTGTTTTCCATATACATCTTGCGCAGATAAAAACTCTGCATAGCGGCGGGCAGGTTAGTGCTGTCACCGTTCCAGTACAGAATATCAAACGGGAAGGGCTCCTTACCCAGCAGATAATTATTCACGACAAAAGACCAGATCAGATCATTGGCGCGCAATAGATTAAACGTCGTCGCCATAGCGCCGGCTTCCAGATAACCTTGCTCTTGCATGCGATCTTCAATTGCTTTGACCTGATCCTCATCAATGAAAACGCCAAGATCACCTGGTTCTGAGAAATCGACCATCGTGACGAGATAAGTGGCGCTCACCACTTTCGGCAATTCGGCGGGCGCTTTCGGTGCCGCATTCAAATAAGCCAGTGTGCTGGCCAGTAGCGTGCCGCCGATGCAGTAGCCGACGATATTGATATTATCCTGCCCCGTGGCTTTGCGGATTTGGCGCATTGCCTCCAGCGAGCCATCCATCATGTAGTCGTCAAAATGGACATGGGCGTGGCTCTGATTCGGGTTGACCCAAGAAATGCAGAAAACCGTGTAACCCCGTTTAACAAGATAGCCGATATAGGAATTCTTTTCGCGTAAATCCAGAATGTAATATTTATTGATCCAAGGCGGCATGATCAGGAGTGGCGTCGCATGCACAGTCGGCGTTTGCGGTGCAAACTGTATAAGCTGCATCAAATGATTTTGATAAACGACTGTGCCCGGCGTAGTTGCAAGGTTTTCGCCAACCTTAAAGGCCTTCAAATCACTCATACTAATCTGCAACTGGCCGTTACCGCGCTCCAGGTCAGTCAGCAGATTTTCCAGTCCTTTGACCAGATTTTCGCCGCCCGTTTCAAAAGTTCGTCGCAATACTTCGGGGTTGGTCAACCAGAAATTGCTGGGCGATATCGCATCCACCATTTGCCGCGTGTAAAATTCA